>OIYT01002419.1_pt1 | contig 11429 bp, 6 predicted proteins | sample 1588201 | NCBI WGS metagenome assembly OIYT01 (sample SAMN03283260) | human gut metagenome | biome: human-associated habitat; material: feces | host: Homo sapiens | place: USA | collected 2013
CCTCGATGTCCTCGGGGCTGGTTTCCAGACGCACCAGAACGACCTTTTCGCCGTTGGCAGCCCATGCCTTCGCCTCTTCGGCGGAGAAGACGACGCGGCCGCAGGCAGCGCCGGGGGAAGCGGCAAGACCCTTGCCGACGACTTCGGCTGCCTTCAGGGCAGCGGCGTCGAACTGCGGGTGCAGCAGTGCGTCGAGCTGCTTCGGCTCTACGCGCATGACGGCCTCTTCGCGGGAGATCATGCCCTCGTCCACGAGGTCGCAGGCGATCTTCAGCGCGGCGGCGGCGGTGCGCTTGCCGTTACGGGTCTGGAGCATATAGAGCTTACCGTTTTCAATGGTGAACTCCATGTCCTGCATATCGCGGTAGTGGTTTTCCAGACGGTTCGCGATGTCGGCAAACTGCTCGTAAACCTCGGGCATATCCTCCTTGAGCTTGCTGATCTTGCTCGGGGTGCGGATACCGGCGACGACGTCTTCGCCCTGCGCGTTGATGAGGTATTCGCCGAAGAGTGCCTTTTCACCGGTGGCGGGGTCGCGCGTGAAGGCAACGCCGGTGCCGGAGCGGTCGTTGAGGTTGCCGAAGACCATCGGCTGCACGTTAACGGCGGTGCCCCAAGAGTAGGGGATGTCGTTCATGCGGCGATAGACGTTCGCGCGGGGGTTGTCCCAAGAGCGGAAGACGGCCTTGATGGCCTCAAGCAGCTGCACGGCGGGATCGGTGGGGAAATCTTCACCCTTGACCTCGCGGTAGTGCGCCTTGAAGAGGCTGACCAGCTTCTTCATATCGTCGGCATCAAGCTCGATGTCGTCCTTCACGCCTTTTTCTGCCTTGACTTCGTCGATGATGACCTCGAAGGTCTTCTTGGAAAGCTCCATGACGACGTCGGAGAACATCTGGATGAAGCGGCGGTAGGAGTCGTACACAAAACGGGTGAAAGCGGGCGTGGGGTTACCGGCGATCAGACCGGCGGCGACCTCGTCGTTCAGGCCGAGGTTCAGAATGGTGTCCATCATGCCGGGCATGGAAGCGCGCGCACCGGAGCGGACGGAGACGAGGAGCGGGTTCTTTGCATCGCCGAATTTCTTGCCGTTGAGCTTTTCGATCTTGGCAAGCGCTGCGTCTACCTGTGCCTTGATTTCGTCGTTGATGTTGCGGCCGTCTTCGTAGTACTGGGTGCAGGCTTCGGTGGTGATGGTGAAGCCCTGCGGCACCGGCATACCGAGCACGGTCATTTCGGCAAGGTTCGCACCCTTGCCGCCGAGCAGCTCACGCATGGAGCCGTTGCCCTCGGAGAACAGGTATACATACTTGTGCATTTGTGGTTTACCCCTTTCGTTTTGAAACGGCGCGGAGCGCCGCTTTTTTGTGAGTCAGGCAACTTTGCTTTTACTGCCCGTAGAGTATAGCATATTCTTCCCAAATTTGCAATTATTTTCTTGCTTTTGAGCGAAAAAACTGCAAAAATCATTTCTTTCTAAACTAAATCGGTAAAAAAACGAAAAACAGAATACAAGGCAACATGAAATTGTGCAATTTTCAAAGAAGGTGATACGCGGCACGGCGAAATTTTACATAGGCTTTACAAAACGCCGATGTCGGAATTGATGTTGCTTTGTTATGCTGATAGCGTAGAAAAAATCGGAAAGGAAAAAAGAGAGATGGGCATATTTGACGTATTGACGCTGATCGGAGGGCTTTGCCTCTTCCTGTTCGGCATGGACTTAATGGGCGAGGCGCTGGAGCGCCGCGCCGGCGGGAAGCTGCGCGCACTGATCGGCAAAATGACCGGAAAGCCCGTTAAGGGCTTTTTGACCGGCCTTGGCGTCACGGCGATCATTCAAAGCTCCTCCGCCACGACGGTCATGGTCGTCGGCTTTGTCAACTCCGGCATTATGACCCTGCGGCAGGCGATCAACGTCATCATGGGCGCGAACGTCGGCACGACGGTCACGGCGTGGCTTTTGAGCCTTGCGGGCATTGACAGCGGAAGCGTCTGGCTCAGCCTGCTCAAGCCCTCCTCCTTCACGCCCATGCTTGCGCTGATCGGCATTATTTTCTATATGTTCTGCAAGAAGAACGACCGCAAGCGCGACACCGGCATGGCGCTGCTCGGCTTTGCCACGCTGATGTTCGGCATGGAGACGATGAGCAGCTCGGTGGCCGGGCTGCGAGACATTCCGGCGGTCGCAAGCCTCTTCCTTATGTTCCAAAATCCGCTGCTCGGCGTGCTGGTCGGCGCCGTCCTGACGGCGATCATCCAGTCCAGCTCCGCCTCCGTCGGCATTTTGCAGGCGCTGACCAGAACCGGTCAGGTCAGCTATGCCGCCGCGATCCCGATCATCATGGGGCAGAACATCGGCACCTGTGTCACGGCGCTTATCGCCTCGATCGGCACCAACAAGAACGCAAAGCGCGCCGCCGTGGTTCACCTGATGTTCAACGTCATCGGCGTTGCGATCCTCCTGACGGTCTTCTGCGTGGTCAAGGCGGTCTTTGCGCCCGCGATCTTGGGGCAGCAGGCCAGTATGTACGGCATTGCGGTGGCGCACTCCGTGTTTAACATTCTGTGCACGGCGATGCTCCTTCCGGCCGGAAGCCTGCTGGAGAAGATGGCGATGCACCTTGTGCCTGCCGACCGCCGCAAGGAGAGCGTGGTCGAGCTGGATGAGCGCCTGCTGGGAACACCGTCGCTCGCACTGCTGCGCAGCCGCAGCGTTGCAACGAAGATGGCGCGCTGCTCGGTCAAGGCAATGGAGGACGCGCTCCGGATGGTCACGGATTATTCGCCGGAGACGGCGCAGAGCATACGGCGCGGCGAGGAGGCCTGCGACCGGTATGAGGATATGCTGGGCACGTACCTCGTCCGCGTCAGCGCGCAGAAGCTCAGCGAGGCGGAGAGCTGCGAGACGACGGAGATGCTGAAGCTGATCGGAGATTTTGAGCGCATTTCTGACCACGCCGTCAATGTGCTGGCCTCTGCGGAGGAGCTGCGCGACAAGGGCTTGGCCTTCTCCGATCAGGCGCAGAAGGAATACCGCGTGATGGCCTCGGCGATCCACGAAATTCTGGAGCTGTCGCTCCGTTCCTTTGAAAACGGCGACGCATCCGTGGCGGCGGAGGTCGAGCCGCTGGAGCAGGTCATCGACGGTCTGAAGGAGCGGCTGCGCACCAGTCACATCCTGCGGATGCAGCAGGGAAATTGCAGCATCGCGGCGGGCTTCGTCTGGTCGGATCTGCTGACCGATCTGGAGCGCTGCTCGGATCATTGCTCCAACATCGCGGGCTGCGTGATCGACATCGCGCAGCACAATCTGAACCTGCACGAAACGCTCCGCGCGGTGAAATATGCCGGAGAAGAGTTCCAGCATAAGTTCCGCCGCTACGAAGAAAAATACGCGATCGCGTCGAACGCAAAAGGATGATCCTTTGCATAGGAAGACGGCGGGTATCCATCGGACGCCCGCCGTCTTCCTGTCTTTCATGGATTCTCACCCTGCCGTAAACACGCAAAAGGCCGCTCTCTTTCAGTTAGCGCACAGCGAAATACTTTGAAGCTTCTTCCGCACCCAAGGCTCCCCTGTGTCAGGAACGGGACGCACCAAAAGCTCCCTCGTCAGAGGGAGGTTTTTGTGTATACCGTTTCATTTGCGGGATGGCAGGCGGTTTTTCTTAAAAACGGGGAAAAAATTATGACGCACGTCATAGTTTTTCGTTTTCTATGCCGGAGCGGGAGAAAAAAACCGATTGCGCTTTATGATGGTATCGTTTCGTCGTGTTTTTCTTTTAATCCGGTTAGCATATTAGCTTTTGCGGAAATACCTCAAATTATTCCAAAAATATCCTTGACACGCTATTAGCTTGCAGGTATACTAAAAGTAGAAATTAAACAGTGTGACCAAATTCTACATTTTTTGCGTCTTGTTCCTGTTCAGATTTTCGGTTGTTACTTCCCAAGCGATCCACATTTCCATCGGGTCCATATCTTAGGGTGGTGATTCCAATGATCCGGTAAAGACCCGCGTATATCCAGCCGCCGCAGACGCACAGTACCTTTCGTTTTCCCCTTTCAACGCTTGTACATGAAATACTTGTATCAAAGAGGAGGTTAATTTATGAAACGGTTAATGAAAAAATTTGTCGTCATCCTGTTGTCCCTGATGATCCTTGCATCGCTCCTCATCCCCGTGCTCGCCTATGAGGAGACGAACGGCATCACCCGTGCCGGCACGGGATATGACACTCAGACAATTTATATCAACGGTGATCCGTACGATGCAACCCTTTATCTTGAGGGCAATGTGAGCACTGGTGGACGTTCTGTCTTTAGAACCACTGCACGTAGTATTCGTTATCATTACAATGTTACCGTTGTATTTTTTACAGAGGGAACCGGTCATGAAACCTACTCCGGTGGTGCCACAACAAAAAGAGGCGATGACGGCCTTGGTGTCACCACATGGAAAACCTTTTCCGGTTATGTCACATACGCTGGAAGCGACAAAGCGACCGGTATCAAGAAAATCGCAGCAACGGGCAAACTTACTACAATAAACCAGAACGGAACTTCGCAATCCTACAGTTTTTCCGCCTCTGCCGGTTAAAAAGTCACCTTAACCTACGCGGGTGGAGCTTCGGCTCCACCCGCGCCCAACACCGTATGGAAAGGATGGAACGAGATGAAGAAACACAGCCTTCTGGCGTTACTGCTTTGCCTTTCTCTTCTGCTCAGTGGATGCTATGCTGCACCACGCACGAAGGAAAACAGTACTTCCACGCAAGTTACGAAAGCACCGACTTCCTCTACTGAAGCCGAAGTCACCAAATCTGTGCCGCAAGTCAAGGGCGTTTACTATGCCGACAATCTCGGCGGTGCATTGACCGGTCTTTCTTCAGTTTTTCCACTGGAAGACGGTGCATATGTGGAAGGTATCTACTACTTTGATGTAGCACAACAGACGACCATTTTTCCCTGTTCTCTGCCCGGGTGTAAACACGCCGATGCAAGCTGTCCGGCACGTATTGAGAATATGGATCAGGTGCTGGCACATGACGGTAGTATCTACGTTTTTTGCGGCAACTTGGGGCAAGAGATTTCCCTCGTGCGCTATATTCCACAAACCGGAGAGCGGTCTGTACTGTTCTCAAGGGAGCCACGCGGGCAGGGATGCAGCATTGATGTTAGTTGGTCGCTTTACTCCAGCGAAAAAATCTTCTTTAGTGTGACGGAAATGACTGATGATGCCACACTGTACAGTCTCCACTACTACGATCTTGTCACGGACAAACTGACCACAATTTTTCAGGGCGATGCACTATCCTACGCTGAAATCCTCTGCGCCTATGGTGACCGCGCTATTGTGGATTGGAGTCAGTACAAGGAGGCACCGCTTGAGTTCGAAGAATACCAACTGGAGCATCCGGATGCAGATGAAGATGATTATTTTAAATATCTTAACGAGTTTTCTGAAATAAATCAGGTATCAGAGCTGCGCTGCTACGACCTGAATACGCTGGAATACACGGATGCTTATGAACTGTTGCAAAACGGCACAGACCTAACGCCCAATCTTTATCTTTCGAGCGACGGATGTGGTTATGGTGAGTATATCCTCTACGCGCTCGGCGAGGACGTCTGCCGCTACAGCATGAGAACTGACACGTTTGAAGTGCTCACCCACGCACCGAACGCCATCAACGCTTTCCTGTACGATGCGTATCTCTATCTCATCCTATCGGAGGAAGACGGCTTGCATTTCCGCCTTTACGATCCGGAGACTGGCGAGCAGTGGGAGCTGGAAAACGAAGGCAACCGCGAACACATGGTCTTCGGCGCGCATGACCAGACTAAGACAGCCTTCTTTGGATTGTATAACGGAAAGAGAGCAATGATCTCCAAGGCAGACTTCTTCGCCGAAGCATACGAAAACGTGGTGTTCTACTGAGCACCCTTTTTAGAACAAGCCACCCCCCCTGAAAGGATGGAATGAGATGAAAAAACATAGCCTTCTGGCACTGCTGCTCTGCCTCTCTCTTCTACTTAGTGGATGCTATGCCGCACCGCATAAGCAAACAAACGGTACATCCGCGCAGGGCACAGATGCAAGACCTGCTACTGCCACAGCGGAACCGGCAAACACCAAAAACCCCCCTGTTGTCAAAGGCGTCTACTATGCCGACAATCTTCGTGGTGCATCAACCGGAATTGCATCGGTTTTTCCAATGGAAGATGGAGTCTACATGGGGAGCTTCAGTTATTTTGACATCGCACAGCAGGCAACCGTCTTTCCCTGTTCTCTGCCCGGGTGCAAGCACGCTGACACAAGTTGTCCGGCGCGGGTCGAAAACATGAGCATGGTACTGGCACACGGTGACAGCATCTATGCGATCTGCGATGTACTTGGCAAAAAATCCTCACTTGTGCGATACGTACCGCAAGCCGGAGAACGAACGGTTTTGTTTTCCTTGGAACCCCAGAGTGCGGAAGATGTGATCTACACCGGAAGCTCGTTTTACTCCACGGAGAAGATTTTCCTCAATGTGACGGAAATGACTGAAGAAGCCACACTGTACAGTCTCCACTACTACGATCTTGTCACGGACAAACTGACCACAATTTTTCAGGGCGATGCACTATCCTACGCTGAAATCCTCTGCGCCTATGGTGACCGCGCTATTGTGGATTGGAGTCAGTACAAGGAGGCACCGCTTGAGTTTGAGGAATATCAACTGGAGCATCCGGATGCAGATGAAGATGAGTATTATAAATATCTTAACGAGTTTTCTGAAATAAATCAGGTATCGGAGCTGCGCTGCTACGACCTGAATACGCTGGAATACACGGATTTCTGTCCCGTGCTGCAAAACGGCACAGACCTAACGCCCAATCTTTACCTTTCAAGTAACGGCTGCGCATACGGCGAATATATTCTCTATGCGCTTGGCGAGGATGTTTGCCGCTACAATATGCGGACAGATACCTTTGAAGTTCTTGTCCACGCGCCGAATGCGATGAATGGTATGATGTTAGATTCCTATTTGCTGCTTATTCTATCAGAAGCGGACGGGCTAACTTTCCGTATCTATGATTTGGACACGGGAGAGCAGTGGGATTTGGAAAATGAGGGAGACAGAACCTGTATGGCCTTCAGTATTCACGAGCAGACAAAAACGGCCTTCTTTGGGTTATATAATGATAAAGCGGCCATGATCTCTAAGGCGGACTTCTTCGCCGAAGCATATGAAAACGTGGTGTTCTATTGACCCGCATCCGCAAAGCGCATTACGCAAGCGACCCACGCGCACGCGCGCAAGCACTGCGCACCGAACATGAAATCAATGAAACCGGAGGATACCTATGGAACTTGAATTTCACGAACTGCGAAAAAACTACGGGAAAAAGGAGGCTCTGAAGGGTGTTTCCATGACGCTGACCGAGGGCGTTTATGGGCTTTTGGGGCCGAACGGCGCGGGAAAATCGACTCTGATGAACATCCTTACGGGAAATCTCACCGCTACCTCCGGCAGCATCACGCTGGACGGGGCGGACATTCTCGCGCTCGGCAAGGATTTCCGCAAGCGTCTGGGCTATATGCCGCAGCAGCAAACCTACTATGCGAGCTTTACGGCGGAACAGTTTCTGTTTTACGTTGCATCGCTGCGCGGGATGGACAAACGCCTTGCCGCGCAGCGGATCGACGAGCTGCTGGAAAAAGTGGAGCTGAGCGATGTGCGCCGCAAACGGCTGGGCGGCTATTCCGGCGGTATGCGCCAGCGTCTGCTCTTCGCGCAGGCAATTCTGGACGATCCGGACATTCTGGTGCTCGATGAGCCGTCGGCGGGGCTTGACCCGAAGCAGCGCATCACAATGCGCAACCTGATCGGCGAGCTTGCGCGCAACAAGATCGTTATCATTTCCACCCATGTCGTCTCCGACGTGGAATACATCGGAAAGGAATTTTTGTTCCTCTCCGACGGCGAGATCTGCAAAAGCGGCAGCTTTGCCCAGCTGACCGGCGCACTGCAAGGGCAGGTGTGGGAAGTGGAGGTCCGGCAGGACGAGATCGAGCAGGCTTCCCGCTGCGGTCTGGTCTGCGGCGAAAGCCGAAAGGGCGAAAACTTCCTGCTCCGAATGCTTGCAAAGGAGACGCCCCCCTACCCCGCTTACTGCGTCGCGCCGTCCATGGAGGACGTATATCTGAACTGTTTTGGAGCGTGAGCGGCTATGAAATACGAACTGAAAAAGCTGTTTTCCAGCCGGTATATCGTCCTCCTGCTGCTGTGTATGTTCCTCCTCAACGGCGTGCTGTTTTACAAGCATTGCACGGCGCGCGTGCAGAAAGGCTATACGCTTGCGCAGCAAAAGGAGAAGTTTCAGCAGGCAGACCGGCTCCTCGACGAGGCGGAGGAGCTGGAAGCGCGCCTCATGGCGGACCTTTATGGCACAACAGAGGACGACAGTCTGCTCACAGGCGATGTCGTGTATGAAATAAACTTGGACACGGAAGTTCTGCGGCAGATCGAGGAGGCCACGGAATACCCCAACTTTTTGAGCCAAAAGGTCGCGGAGATCGAAGCGCTGCAAAACATGGGCTTCCTCGGCGCACCGGACAGCTATCTCTATCGGGCGCAAGACGTGGTAAAGGCGCAGTACCGGTCGCTGATCGGGCTGGAGGTTCCCGCTGCGTTCTCCGGCGGCGTCAAGGTGCTCGCCGACTGGCGTCTGACCGACCTTCTGCTGTTTGTTTGCCTGCTGGTGGGCGGCCTGCTGCTCTTCACGGAGGAGCAGGCGAAAGGGACGCTTCTGCTGCTGCGCCCCACCGCGCAAGGAAAGAGCGGGCTGTTTTTTCGTAAGCTGCTTGCGATGCTGCTGTTCGCCGTTGCCGCCTGTCTGCTCTTTTACGGGACAAATCTTCTGCTCTCGGCCACTCTGCTGGGCTTGGGCGACCTGTCGCGCCCGCTGCAAAGCGTGACCTCCTTCCGCGCCTGCGCGCTGCCCCTGACCGTGTTTGGGTATCTGCTGCAAGGCTTTTTTGACAAGCTCCTGTGGATCTGTGCAGTGTCCGCGCTCATTGTGGTGCTCAGCGTGGTTGCAAAGAAGCCCGTCATCGCGGTGCTGCTTTATGCGGCGGCATTCGCGGCTGCCTACTTCCTCGGGCAGAGCAAGGTGCTGCTCCTGCAAAATCTGAGCTTTGTGACACAAAGCTCTGCGGCTGCCCGCTATCAGGAGTATCTCCTGCTGAATATTCTCGGCATACCGACCACGGAGATGACCATTTTTTACGTATTATGCGGCATAACTATCCTTTTAAGCTGTCTTGTCGCCCTGCTCGTCTTCTGCCGGCGCGACACCGTGGCGGTCAAGCGGCGCGCGCTGAGCGGCCTGCCGATCGGACGGCACACCAACCTGCTGCGGCACGAGGCGTACAAGGTCTGGATCACGCAGAACGGCGCGATTTTGCTGATCGTGCTGTGCCTGCTGCAATACGCCAGCATTCGCACCGTTCCCGTGCAGATCAGCGAACGGGAACGCTATGACCGGCACTATTCGGAGATACTCAGCGGCCCGCAAACACCGGAAAAGGAAGCCTTTTTGAAGGAGGAAGCGGATCGTTTCGTCGAGATCCACGAGAAGATCAACACGTATTACGAAAACTGCCAAGATACGTTTATGGCGGATATGCTGACACAGGAACTGAGAACGCAGCTACGGCCGGAGGATGCCTTCGTGGACGCATACGGGCGGTATATGTCGCTGCGGGAAGGCGAATCCTATGTACATTCGACGGGCTACCAGCGGCTTTTCGGCTGGCAGGGCATCACAAAGGATCTGCTGCACACGGTGTTCTTTGAGCTGATCCTCGTGCTGTCGCTCTCCGGCTGCTTCTCCCGCGAAAAGGAGACGGGCGTGGAGGTCTTGCAGACCTCAGCGGGCGCGAAGCGGCGCGTTTTCCGAAGAAAGCTGCTGCTCGCAGCGCTTTTGGCACTGATCATGACCGTCGTTTCTTACCTGCCGCAGGTGCTGCTGATCGAGCACGTCTTCGGTCTGCCGCAGCAAAACGCGCTCGCGGGTGGACTTACGATCCTCTCCGGCGTTCCGGCGAGCTGGCATATCTGGATGGTCTTCGTCCTCACTTGGTTCGTGCGGCTCGCGCTTGCCGCAGTCAGCACGGCAGTGATCCTCTTCGTTTCCAAAAAAACCGGTTCCACCGTGACGACCATCCTGATCTGCACCGCCGTGCTGGCACTCCCTCCCGCCATCGGCCTGATGCTGTACCAATAAAGAACGAGGCCTTGCAGCAAACCGCTGCAAGGCCTCGTTCTTCGACGGTCTGAAAAGGAACGGCAAATGCCGTTCCTTTTCTATCAGATCATTCATAATAGAATCTGTTAAAAAGCTTGAAAAGCTTTTTATAGCGCCAAAGGCGCGTCAGATTCTGCATGAGACGGCGCATCGTGCGTTCGCACGATGCGAGTGTGCGTAGCGCACGGGATTCTTGATTCAATGTTTTAATCAAGAATCAGTATCAGATCATTTTTTCAGCGGGAGTTCCCTTGCGGCCGGGTTTCATGACGACCTTGCCCTTGCTGATCGCCCTGACGGGGCAGACCAGCGCGCACAGGTGGCAGCCGACGCAGCGGCCATGGTCGCAGGAGGGTTTGCGCTTCTGCGCGTCCCAGACGATCGCCTGATGCGCGCCGTCGAAGCAGGAGACATAGCAGCGGCCGCAGCCGATGCAGGCCTCCTCATCGAAGGCGGGATAGACCACATAGTCACGGTCAAGCGACTCGGCGGGAATGATGTTGGCGTTCGCCTTGCCGATCAGCTCGTGCAGGCTGTCCACGCCCTGCTCTTCCATGTAATATTCCAATCCCTGCTTCATGTCCTCGACGATGCGGTAACCGTACTGCATGATGGAGGTCGTGACCTGAAGCGTCGTTGCGCCAAGCAGAAGGAACTCCGCCGCATCTTCCCACGTCTCGATGCCGCCGATACCGGAGATCGCGACATCGGGGATGCCGGTGCGAAGCTGCTGCATAAAGCGCAGCGCGATGGGCTTGACCGCCTTGCCGGAGTAGCCGGAGAGCGCGGACTTTCCGTTGATGATCGGCAGGCCGACCTTGCGGTCAAGGTCGACGTTGCAGATGGACTTGATGGTGTTGATCGTGGCGATGCCGTCGGCGCCGCCCTCAAGGCACGCCTTTGCCACGGGAACCATATCCGTGATATTCGGGGTCATTTTCGCAAGCAGCGGCAGCTTGGAGCCGCGCTTGACCGCCTGACAGAAGCTCTTGCAAAGCTCGGCGTTCGTGCCGACGTCGGAGAACGTGGTCATGTTCTTCAGCAGATCAGAGGTGTACTGCGGCGCGCGGTTCAGAACGCGGTTCAGGATCGCGACAGACTCCGCACGGGAGAGGTAGCGGTCCGGC
>OIYT01002421.1_pt1 | contig 11424 bp, 9 predicted proteins | sample 1588201 | NCBI WGS metagenome assembly OIYT01 (sample SAMN03283260) | human gut metagenome | biome: human-associated habitat; material: feces | host: Homo sapiens | place: USA | collected 2013
GCCGGTCGTTCATGTCCATGCAGCGCCGCCACGTGATGCGCCGCGGGTCGATGCCGAGGGCGTTGCCCTGCTGGATGTGGTTGTCGAGCATGGCGGCGAGCAGGTTGTTCGCCGCGCCGATGGCGTGGAAGTCGCCGGTGAAGTGGAGGTTGATGTCCTCCATCGGGACGACCTGGGCGTAGCCGCCGCCCGCCGCGCCGCCCTTGACGCCGAACACGGGGCCGAGGGAGGGCTCACGCAGGCAGACCATGGTCTTCTTGCCGATCTTGTTGAGCGCGTCGGCCAGGCCGACGGAGGTGGTGGTCTTGCCCTCGCCCGCGGGCGTGGGGCTGATGGCGGTGACGAGGATCAGCTTCGCCTTGCGGGGCAGCTTGCGGATCTCGGTAAGGTCGAGCTTGGCCTTGTACTTGCCGTAAAGCTCGAGGTGCTGCTCGTCGATGCCGGCGGCAGCGGCGATCTCAGTGATGGGCTTCATTTCGTGCGCCTGGGCGATCTCAATATCGGTCATGTGAAGGTACCTCCTGATACAATATGTTGAAGAGTGCGGTTTTCCCGGTCGGATAACTTGTGAGTATTGTACCAAAATGCAGGAGGAAGGTAAACAACTTTCACGAGCCACTTTTTCGGTATCGGTTAAAAATTTTAAGCGTTCGGTCGGCGGGGGCTTACAGCGTGATGCACACGGGCTCGTCGAGGGTGACGGGGCCGCCGATGGCGGCGGAAACGACCGCGCCGCCGCGGCGCTCGATGCTCGCGCGGACGACGCCCGCGGGCTGGAAATAGTCCTGCTCAAAGAGACCGTCCGCGAGCCCTGCACTCTCGGCGACGGCGCAGGCGATGGTGCCGCTGCCGCAGCTCCCCTCCCAGATGAGGGTGCCGGTGTCCACGACCTTGACGAGCGGCGTCATGCGGTGGCTCGTGCGGTCGAGGAAAATGACGCCGTAGGCGTCCAGCCCCTCGATGGCAGAGAACAGCGGCTCGGCGGCGCGGAAGAAGTCCTCGCTCGGCGCGACGCCCTCGATCACGAGGTGGGCGATGCCGGCGAGGTCGACCAGCGTGCCCGCATGACCCTCGACCTCCGCCGCGCGCACGGCGCGCGGGAGCGGCATTTCGGCGCGGGCGGCGCCCCGCGCAAGATCGACCGCGGCGGTGACGACGTGATCGCAGCCGCTGACGCGGAGCCTTACTTCGGAGAGACCGCCCCGCTGCCGCGCGACGTACATCGCATAGGCGCGGGTGGCGTTGCCGCAGAACTCGCCGCCCATCATCTCCATGCGGCCGTCGGTGTCCGCGTCCGCGGGGCAGGCAAAGCCGACCTGATCGATCTTCATATCGGGCAGCCGGCGCATCAGCTCGGCGGCGAGCGCCGCGCGGCGCTCCCTTTCGATGGGGTCGAGGACAAAAAGCGTGATGTTTCCGGCGGGATCGGCGCACAGGACGTTGAGCTTCATAGAGATGCCTCCTTGCTTTTTTCGTATGCCGCTTAAAAAAAGAAGGTGTAAAGTCTTGGAAAGACTTTACACCTTCTCGGGGAATGTGTCAACTCGGAAAATTACTCAAAGTCGGGGATATACTCCTTGACGATGTCGAGCAGCTCGCCGGAGCGGATCATCTTCTCCACCGCGCGGATGTCGGGCCAGATCTCGCGGTCCACTTCGTAGAACGCGACTTCCTTGCGGACGTGCTGGTAGATGGCTTCGTGCAGCGGGGTGAGGCCCTGACCGTGGGTGTTCAGGCGGCGGCGGATGTCGATGGCCTGGCAGGCGGTCAGCAGCTCGTCGGCGAGGACGTCCTGCGTGTTCTGCAGGATCATCTTGGCCTTACGGGCGGCGGTGGTGCCCATGGAGACGATGTCCTCCTGGTTGGCGGAGGAGGGGATGGAGTCCACGGAGGCGGGATGCGCGTAGACCTTGTTCTCGCTGACCATGGAGGCGGCGGCGTACTGGACGATCATGAAGCCGGAGTTGACGCCCGCCTGCGTGGTGAGGAAGGCGGTCAGGCCGTTGCTGAGCGCGGGGTTGACCATGCGCTCGGTGCGGCGCTCGGACGCGTCGGCGATCTCGCTGGCGGCGATGCCGAGGAAGTCGAACGGGAGAGCCATGGGCTCGCCGTGGAAGTTGCCGCCGGAGATAACGGCCTCGTCGTCGAGGAACATCAGCGGGTTGTCGGTGACGGCGTTGAGCTCGATCTCGACCTTCTCACGGACGTACTCGAGCGCGTCGCGGCAGGCGCCGTGCAGCTGCGGGATGCAGCGCAGGGCATAAGCGTCCTGCACGCGGTCAGACTGGCAGTTGTCCAGGATCTCGGAGCCGGCGAGCAGCTTGCGCATATTCGCGGCGACGAGCATCTGGCCCTTCTGGCCGCGCACCTGATGGATGCGGGGATCGAAGGCGTTGCGAAGGCCGGTCAGACCCTCCATGGACAGGGACGCGATCACGTCGCCGAGCTGGGCGGCGCAGATGGAATCGTACAGGGCCAGCGCGCCGACGGAGGTCATCGCGCAGGTGCCGTTGGTCATGCCGAGGCCTTCCTTGGACACGAGCGTGTCGAGGGTGGCAATGCCGGCCTTGGCCATCGCCTCCGCACCGGTCATCTTCACGCCCTCATACATGGCCTCGCCCTTGCCGAGCATGGGCAGCGTCATGTGAGCGAGAGGCGCGAGGTCGCCGGAGGAGCCGAGGGAGCCCTTCTGGGGAACGACGGGGGTAACGCCCTTGTTGAGCATCTCGAGAAGCATCTCAACGAGGAGGGGGCGCACGCCGCTCACGCCGCCGCACAGGGCGTTGGCGCGCAGGAGCATCATGCCGCGCACGATCTCGTCGGCATAAGGCTCGCCGGCGGCGGTGCAGTGGCTGAGGATCAGGTTGGTGGAGAGCTGGTTGCTCATCTCCTTGGGGACGGCGACCTTCTGGAACTCACCGAAGCCGGTGGTGATGCCGTAGGCCACGCGGCCCTCGGCGGCGATCTTCTCGGCGAGCGCACGGGACTTCTGCATCGCTTCGAGAGCGGAAGGGGCCAGCTCGACCGTGGCGTTGTAGCGCGCGATGGCGACAAAGGATTCAAGCGTCAGGCTGTGGCCGTCGACCACAACGTGCTTGATCGCGGTGGGATTCATGATCATGGTAGTTGCCTCTTTTCTTAATAGTTGCCGAATGGCACGATCTCGATGCTGTGATGTGAGAAGCTTTTTCCGGAGGCTGTGCTTCGATAGACGTCTGCCCATGACGTCCGGCGCACCTGCCGGTGAGTTGACTCAGCCAAAGGCGGTTTGGTTGATGGCTTTAGGATAGCACAAATTTTGTGCAAAATCAATAGGAATTGCTGTTAATTTTTCTGTAATATTGTGCGGTATCACTATATTACGGCGCTGTGCTGCTGTGCTATCACAGACCGAACAAAAATCGGCGGAGAAAAGAGAGGGCTGCGGCGCGGGCGGAGCATGGAAAAGGACCGCCGGTGTTCCGGCGGTCCTTTGTGCGTTATTTCTTTTTCCGTTTTTTGGAGGCCTGCTTCGGGGCGGCTTCATAGTCCAGCACGCGGATGGCGGGGTTTTTCTCCTTCGCCAGCTTGATGATGGCCTCCGCATCGGAGCGGGTGAAGAACAGCGCCTTTTCCATCGAGCTGTAGCCGATGTGCAGACGGATCAGATCCGGGTGCTTACGGTCCTCGGTGACGATGGAATTGATCTGCTCCCAGGGGAAGAAGTCGTACTGGGTCGTGATCTGCATCTGATAGAAGATCTCAAGTCCGCGGGTGGTGACCACGGCGTCCTTCTTCGTCAGAAGCGTCAGCGTATACAGAAGGGCGAACCCAAAGGAGATGACCGAAAGCGGAAGGTTGCTCCGCTTGGACATCAGGCCGAACAGCAGCAGGAGGACGACCAGTATCCAGCCGCCGACGGTGACCCACTTTTTCCGCGGCTTGGGCGGGCGCGAAACGTAGATCGGGGGCGGAACGGATTCCCAGGGAAGCGTTTGTCTCACGGCGGCAGTTCCTTTCTAAAACGAGGTAAGGCGTGCGTGCGGGACGCACGCCTTATGTAAGAAGTAAATTACGCGTTGATCTTGGGGGCCTTGCCGGCAGCACGGCGAGCCTCGAGGTTCGCAACGGCCTTGGCGTGAGCCTCTTCGGGAGCACCGGCGGGCTTGCCGGCCTTGGTCTTGCCGAACAGGTTGGTGTAGGAACCGTCAGCCCAGAAGATGTTGCGGCCGAGCATGGCGGTGACATAGGCATAGATGGGGTTGAGCAGGTTGACGAAGGCATAGGGGAAGAAGACGAAGGAGCTCATGCCGAGCACGCCCTGCTGATAAGCGCCGCAGCCGGTCCAGGGGAACATGACGGCCCAGAGGGTACCGGCGTCTTCCAGAGTACGGGAGAGCATGTTGCGGCCGAGGCCGAGCTCATCATACTTGTCAGCATAGATGGGGGCGGGAACGCCAATGCCGAGGAACTGGTCGCACATGGTGGCGTCGCAGAAGATGGAGGTCAGCAGGGTGGCGAGGATCAGGCTGCCAACGGAGTGGATCTTGTGCTTGAGGCCGCCGAAGAGCTTCTCGATGCAGCCGCAGCGCTCGAGGGCGCCGCCGTAGGCGAGCGCGACGAGGATGAGGTTGATGGTCCACATCATGCCGTCCATGCCCTTGGCCTTGCCGAGGATGGAGTCAGCGACCGCGTTGCCGGTCTCGACCGCGTTGCCGTAGTGCAGAACATCGAAGATGTCACCGAGGGAGTAGCTGTAGAAAATGTCGGTGGACTGGAAGATGAGCATGAACAGCACCGCGGTGGCGACGGAGACGGCGATGCCGACCAGGCCGGGCACGCGCAGGATGCACATCACGATAACGACGATGATGGGGAGGAGCAGGATGGGGCTGATGGTGAAGGCGCTGCGGAACGCTTCCTGGATGCCTTCGGCGACTGTAGCGTCATACGCGCTGGTGTCAACGTTCAGGCCAAGGATCGTGTAGAGAATGAGGGAGAGCAGCAGGGTCGGGCCGGTGGTGGAGACCATCGCGGTGACGTGATCGAACAGGCCGGTCTCCGCGACGGCGGCGGCGAGGTTGGTGGTGTCGGACAGGGGGGAGAACTTGTCGCCGACATACGCGCCGGAGATGATCATACCGGCGGTGATGGGGGCGGGGATGCCGAGGCCGGCACCGATGCCGAGGAAGGCAAGGCCGATGGTGGCGGTGGTGGTCCAGGAGGAGCCGCAGGCCATGCCGACGATGGCGCAGAGGATGCAGCCAACGGGCAGGAACAGCTTCGGGGTCAGCAGGTCAAGGCCGTAGACGATCATGGTGGGGATCGCGCCGGAGAGCATGAAGCTGGTGACCAGGAAGCCGACGGTGGCGAGGATCAGAACGGCTTCCATGGAAGCAGCCAGACGCTCGACCATACCGGCGAGCATCTCCTGGAAGGAGTGGCCGCAGATGAAGCCGACGATGCAGGCGACGATGATGGACATGACCAGGGGCAGGTGCGCGTCATGATAGCCGGTTTCAGAATGACCGCGGAAGCAGTAAAGCATGAACCCGATCATCGCAACGATGGGAACTAACGCCAGAATAAAACTGGGTTCCCGAACGGTTTTCTTTTCGTTTGCCATGAATGATACCTCTCTCTTTAAAAATAAGATTTTAGTTTGTTGCGTAAGCTCGAACGATACCTGAGACGACCGCCGCCGCACGGCGGAGATCATCCCCACACACAAGGTCTCTTCCGATTGCCCTCCTTTCTGCATAACAGATCAGTGCAACAAGCTGTGGACGCTCCGTATCCGGGAGGGAGCCCCACATACGGAGTTGGAAACGAAACCGCGCCGGCGGCCGCCGTTGGGCAAACGGCGCTTCTCACCTGCCGCGTTGCGCTTTCGTTCCGGTTCGGTCCCACAGACGCCCGCTCAGGCGTTCTGCGCGGGGATCATCGTCCGGTTTGACAAAATCACCGTGCTCTGCGGAACCAGCTTTTGTATTATATCATAGGCGTTCACAAAAAATCAATAAATTTCCGGATTATTTTTGCTTTTTTCTGTAACTTTTGACGACACTAAGGCGCTTTACTGCTCTGCTAATTAGTGAAAGCGGCAAAACCGAAGAAAGCCCCTGCCGAACGGCAGGGGCGGATGCGGTATGGATGGCCTTACTCGTGCGCGTTCTTCTCCTTCATGCGCTTGAGGACGATCTTGTAGCCGTCCGCGCCGTAGCTGATGCACTTATTGACGCGCGTGATGGTGGCGGAGGACACGCCGATCTCCTTGGAGATCTGGGAGAAGGTGTTGCCCGCCTCCAGCATTTCGGCGACCTGCAGGCGCTGGGTCATGGCCTGGATCTCGCTGAAGGTGCACAGATCGTCGAAGAAGCGATAGCACTCCTCAAGGTCCTTGAGCGAGAGAATGGCTTCAAACAGATGATCGGTCTCCTCCGACTTCATCTTGCTTCCGTACATAACAGGTCCTCCTTACAGAACTGAATTTGGGGCTGCGCGCGGGAAAGGGGTCAAGCCCTCTGCGCGGCGCGCAGGGAGCGCTTGAGCATATCGAGCACCGGCGGGGTGACGAAGGCCATGGCGACCGCGGTGACCGCGCCGGAGACGATGCGGATGCCGACCTTGCCGAACACATAGGCGTAGGTGTAGTAGCCGTAGATGACGCTGTCGAGATAGATCGCGCCGGTATTGAGAAGCGTGACGACGAGCGAGGTGACGATCAGCACGCCGACGAGCTGCCTGCGCGAGAGTTCATAGCCGCAGCGCTTGGCGTACAGACCGATGAGCAGGCCGCGCACCGCGGGCGGAATGATCCACAGTACGGTGGTCGCGGTGACGCCGTAGGTCATCAGCTGACCGAGAAAGGCGCCGACCAGACCGACCATCAGCCCGCCGCCCGGACCGTAGAGCAGAGCGCCGACGATGATGGGCAGGGCGGAAACGGAAATGTTGATCCAGCCGAGGCGGATCGTGCCGACGGTATTGAGCACGACGTAGACGGCGACCATCATGGCGATGACCACCAGCTTGCGCGTGGACATGGAGCCGAAGCGGTTGACGACGATGAGCGCGGCGACCAGCCCGACAAAGCAGGCGGCCATGCAGAGAACGATGGATGTGGGCGACATGAGACGATTCCTCCTCAAACAGTTTGAGCTTCCGCCGCGGGCATTCATTATCCCGCGCGGAGCGTGGCAGCTTGGAGAGGGCACAGATGACCCCCCTCCCCTTACGGCAGGAGCCACGCAGAAAAGAGGTCTCATGTCTCTTCTGGAGTGGCGAGCGGAATGCGAAAGCCATACTGCAAACCAGGGTTTTTCGTCCGCCGGGCAACTTCCCGTCCCGACGGCACTGCGCGCCCGTTGGGCGCAAACACATGACTTCCTACTCTGCCAGAGCGTATTTTTGTGTAAAAATACACATATAGAATAGCAAACTCTCCGCCCATCGTCAAGCAATTTCACACGGGAAAGCGCGGTTTTTCCGTGAATTTTCTTTTTTAAGGCGAGGGCGCGTTTATTTCTTACAAAACACGCGGGCGCGGCGCGGCTTTTTTCTTGACAGCGCGGCGCTTTTTTTGCTATCCTACAAAATAGGACGACAAATGGGCCGGCCCGCGCGCCGCCCGTCTGCACAACATTTCCGGTCATCATTAAAGAGGAGGAACTTTCATCATGATCAAGGAAACCATGGCTTACCTGTCCCAGTACGATCCCGAGGTCGGCGCGACCATCGAGAACGAGTATCACCGCGAGCAGCGCAACATCGAGCTGATCGCCTCGGAGAACATCGTCTCCCCCGCCGTTATGCTGGCGATGGGCACCTGCCTGACCAACAAGTACGCCGAGGGCTATCCCGGCAAGCGTTACTACGGCGGCTGCTACTGCGTCGACGAGACCGAGGAGATCGCCCGTCAGCGCGCCTGCAAGCTCTTCGGCGCCGAGCACGCAAACGTCCAGCCCCACTCCGGCGCGAGCGCGAACCTCGCGGCCTTCAAGGCGATGCTCCAGCCCGGCGACACCTACATGGGCATGAACCTCGCCCACGGCGGCCATCTGTCCCACGGCAGCCCGGTCAACATCTCCGGTCAGTATTTCCATCAGGTCCCCTACTCCCTCAACGATGAGACCGAGCAGATCGACTACGATGAGCTCTATCGCATCGCGCAGGAGTGCAAGCCCAAGATGATCCTCGCGGGCGCCTCCGCCTATCCCCGCAAGATCGACTTTGCCAAGTTCCGTGAGATCGCCGATTCCGTCGGCGCGTACCTCATGGTCGATATGGCGCACATCGCCGGCCTCGTCGCTGCGGGCGTCCACATGAGCCCCGTGCCCTATGCCGACGTGGTCACCTCCACCACGCATAAGACCCTCCGCGGCCCCCGCGGCGGCCTGATCCTCTGCAAGAACGAGATCACCAAGAAGAACATCGAGACCGGCGAGATGGAGACCATCAACCTCGCCAAGAAGATCGACTCCGCCGTGTTCCCCGGCACCCAGGGCGGCCCGCTCGAGCACATCATCGCTGCCAAGGCCATCTGCTTCGGCGAGGCGCTCAAGCCCGAGTTCAAGGCCTACGGTGAGCAGGTCGTCAAGAACGCTGCCGTTCTTGCCGAGGGTCTGAAGGCTGAAGGCTTCCGTCTGGTTTCCGGCGGTACCGACAACCACCTCATGCTCGTCGACGTCCGCAACTTCAACATCACCGGTAAGGAGATCGAGCGTCGCTTGGACGAGTGCTTCATCACCGTCAACAAGAACGCCATCCCCAACGACCCCGAGAAGCCGTTCGTCACCTCCGGTATCCGCGTCGGCACCCCCGCCGCCACCACCCGCGGCCTGAAGGAAGAGGACATGAAGGAGATCGCCCGCATCATGGGCATGGTCGCCCGTGACTTCGAGGGCAATAAGACCGCCGCGCAGGAGGCCGTCGTCGCCCTGACCAAGAAGTATCCCATCTACGAATAAGCGTAAGACAGCCGAAGAGGTCCCGGAAACGGGACCTCTTCTTTCCTACGCCAGCACGGTTTCGGCAAAGCCCGCGGCGAAGAGCCGCGCGGCGGCAAGCGCCTCGTCGAGCGAGTTGCCCGCCGTGCCGACCTCGATGAGCAGAGAGCCGGTCGTGACCTGTTGGTTGTAGCGCGAGTTGCGCACCGTGACGGGACGCATGAGCGTGGGGTATTTTGCGTACAGCGTCTCCTGCACGGCGCAGGCGAGCTTGAGGTTCTCGCGCCAGTCGGGGTGCTCCAGCCCGCCGCCGGACGAGCCGATGACAAATTCCAGCTGAGCGGCCCCCGGCTCCTCGGCGCACAGGAGCTTGTAGTTGTTGCCCTCACTGTCGGCTACGGCGTCGCGGTGAACGTCTAAAATGTAGAGGAGCGAGGGATATTCCGCGCGGTATTTCTCGATGGCGGCGAGCGAGCGGTTGTACGCGCCGGAATAGTTGGGGTAGTCGTAGAGCTCGCGGTCATGGAGCACGCCGAGACCGGCGTCCGTCAGGACGCGGGCGATCTCGTCGCCGACGCGGATCATGTTCTTTTCTTTTTCGAGTGTGCGGTGGTCGTCGCTCGCCTCGTACTCCTCCCCTGCCGGCATGGTGTAGGCCTCCGTGCCGTGCGTGTGGACAATGAGCACCTGCGGACCGTCGGCGGGACATTCCGCTGCGGCGGGCGCTCCCGTGAGCTGCGAAGCGTCCAGCGTACATTTTGAACCGTTGTTGATGCAGACGTTCCCCAGCACCGTATAGCCGCTCGGGTCGCCGACCCGGAGCGTGCGGGACGGCACGCCGTTGTCCGCGCCGCGCGGAACGGTCTCCCCCGTCTGTGCGTCGGAAAGCGTTGTGCCCTCGTGATCCTCGGTGTCGGGCTTCGTTTCGTCGGGCGGGAGCTGCAGCTCGCTCGACCACGCCTGCGTCACCTCGCTGCGCGCGTCGGCAAGGATGGGCGTCAGACTCAGCGCGAGCGACGCGCCGAGGGAGAGCTCGTCCGCTTCCTCGCCGCCCATCTCGTAGCGCAGCAGGGCGAGCGGGAGCGCAGTCTCCTGCCGCAGCCGTTCGGCGGCATCGGACAGGCTGTGCGCCGTGGCGGCCACGCCGACCGTCCAGAGCGTCAGCGCCGTGAGCGCCGCGGCGAACGCGATGCGCGGGACGCCGCGCAGCCTGGGTTTCCGTGGTATCTTCTGCATGATCGTCACCTCGGGACAAACCTATGCGACCGGCGGGACGGATATTCCAGGCAAAAATATTTCGGAAAAGCGCGGGAAGGGCTTGACTTTGCGCTCTTTTTTTGTATAATAGTAGAGCTTATGGTTTCACCATAGGCATATCCTTGCTCACACGAAGGACGTGTGGGCCATCAGTCCAAAAGGAGGTGCAAGAAATTGGCTAAGATTTCCGCTAACTATGAGGTCGTTTTCATCATCGACCCCGCACAGGGTGAGGAAGGCGTTGCCGCGCTGACCGAGAAGTTCAAGACCCTGGTGGAGCAGAACAGCTCCGCGATGGAAGTGGAGGAGTGGGGCAAGCGCAAGCTCGCTTACGCGATCAACTACATTACCGAAGGCTACTATGTGTTGATCTCCTTCACCAGCGCGCCCGAGTTCCCCAAGGAGCTGGACCGTATCCTTCGCATTACCGACGGCGTCATCCGTTCCATGATCGTCTGCAAGGACGAATAAGGAGGAAAGAATATGTCACTCAATCGTGTCGTTATCATGGGCCGTCTGACCCGTGACCCCGAGCTGCGCCGCACGCAGACCGGGACGGCCGTGACGTCCTTCTCCCTCGCCGTGGACCGCGACTTCAAGAGCCGCGAGAGCGGCGAAAAGGCAACGGATTTCATTGATGTCGTTGCCTGGCGCCAGACCGCCGAGTTTGTCTGCCAGTACTTCGCCAAGGGCCGCATGGCCGTGGTCGAGGGCCGGCTGCAGATCCGCGACTGGAAAGATAAGGACGGCAACAACCGCCGCAGCGCGGAAGTGGTTGCCGACAACGTATATTTCGGCGACAGCAAGCGCGACGGAGCCTCCGGCGGCGATTATGCGCCCCCGGCCTACGGCTCTCCCGCTTCCACCTACTCCGACCCCGCGGGCGGCGGCTTCGGCCACGACGGTATCCATCATGGCGTCCTCCATGCCGCGCTTGAGCACGCGGCAGCTCATGAGCCAGAGCGTCAGGTCGAGCACATCGCCCTGCTGCCGGCCCGCCACAACGGTGACAATGCCGTTATCACCGAATTTATCCACGAGCTTGCCGCAAAGGCAGAGGTCGTTTTTGTCCCCGGCCATGGCGCGGATGTCATCCTCGGAGCAGCGCAGCGTCGTCAGGTTGAACTGGTTGGACTTGTTCGTCAGCTGGGCAATGCGCTGGATGTAGAGCGGCTCAAAACCCTTGATTGTGGCCGTCATTTCAAGGCTGTCGAGATACTGGCCGTAGTCGGCAAACGCC
>OIYT01002422.1_pt1 | contig 11420 bp, 13 predicted proteins | sample 1588201 | NCBI WGS metagenome assembly OIYT01 (sample SAMN03283260) | human gut metagenome | biome: human-associated habitat; material: feces | host: Homo sapiens | place: USA | collected 2013
GGGGGCCGGACGGTGGCTTATATTCCCCCGCAGGGGAAAACACCCCTGCATCCCGGCCCTTTACCGGAAACCGCGCTGGACAGGCGGCAGGCTCCTCTGCTGGGGCGTGATCTCCCGCTCAATGGAGCGGCCAATCTGCTTGCTCATATCCTGAATGAGATCCAGCGCCTGCCTGCGCTGCTGAGGGTCCCAGCCCTGATACAGCTCCTCCAGCCTGCTCATGTCAGGCAGCTCCCGGTCAATGCCGAACCTGCGGCACAGGATATAGGACACGCTCTGGGCGTCCAGGTCGCTCTCCTCCCGGTTGTAGCCCTGGTTAAAGCCCTTTCCGTGGATGCGGGAGTGGGCAATCTCGGCGGCGATGGCGGGAAACGCCTCGCTGTCCGGCACTGTGGGGTTGACCGCCAGTTCCATCTTCACAGGATCATAATAGGCCGCGGCAGGCAGCTCCTTATTGCTGACCACAGGGACCACGGCGTATTGCAGCACCGTTTTCAGCGCCGCGTCCATCTCCTTACTGCCGTCCCGCAGCTGGTGGCGCTTGACCTCCCGGCCCTGGGTCTGGGTGATGTCGTAGGCGTCGGACAGGTCATAGCCCCGGCCCAGGGGGGACCGGGTAAATATCTTCATGCCCTGGCTCTGCTCCGTACTCAAAACGGCCCGCCCCTGGGTTTTCCAGCGGTCCGGGGTGCCGATGACGGTTGCGCCGGGGCTTTGCAGCATTGCCAGGGCGATATTCCCGGCGCTATACGATGGATTGTCCCCCTGCATGGTCAGATACCGGGCGTATGCCTCTGGGTTGGTGGTGATCTCCGTCACCCCCGCGTCCTGCATGGCGGTGATGTTTTCACGCTCCGCCCGCCGTTGCTCACGCCACCGGGCGTCCGCCGCCGTCTTTTCGCTGATAATCTGTTCCAGATTTGCCATAGAAATGCTCCTTTACAATTAAAATATATAAATGCTATTTAATTTTCGGCTTTCCGGACCTGTTCTGCTGCTGGGCCGGTCTGCCCGGCTTCATGCCGTCGGCGGCGGCCTGCAAAGCGGCCAGCCGCCCCTTGACAGAGGGTTTCTCAGATGTCGGTGTCGCCGTTTTCATCGGCGGTTTCCAGCCACTCCCGCGCTCTGGAGAGCAGTTCTCTTGTGGAGCGCGGGGGGCGGCTTTTTTTGGCGCTTCCGCCTCCTGGCCCTCTTTGGGGGCCGGGTAGCCCTTGCGTTCCATAAAGTAGTTGACTTGGGCCACATAGTCCACGTTGGTGATCAGGTCCACCAGCCCGTCCGTGGAGTTCTTGTACTTCACGGCGGCGAACAGCATATTTTTCTTGGCAAAGGCGCGAAATTCCGCCAGATCGCTCTCCTTGACGCGAAACACTTTCAACGCCTTGCCCTTGTCCTTGCTCTCCCGGATCAGGCGGGCCATGCTGGTCTTGCCCACCAGCTTGTGGTTGTCTTTGGCCAGCGCCCAGAGGAATGCGGCCAGATTCATGCTCCCAGAAGCCAGCAGCTTGATGCTGGCCTCAGTCAGCTGGATGCCTTCTTTTACCATCAGGTCGGCAACCTCACCGCTTACGTCCATAGTCCTTTCACCTCCCGGTTTTCAAATATCGGATCACATCTAAAATCGTGCAGTATCGGGCCTGCCGGTCCCGGCGCTTCAAAATCAACTGGATATGCCGGTCTCGCTGGGCCTGGGGCAGTGGGGAAAAAATCGCAATATCCCGCGCCGCCGTCCGGTAGTCCAGCAGGGTGACGCTGCCCCAGGGCCTGCCTTCCACGATCTTGTCCACATGGAGCAGCAAAACCAGCACGGGCCACCAGGCGCGGTCCTGATAGGCCAGGGCGCACAGGTTGGCATAGCTGCCTGCGGTGTAGACGCTGGGCAGGTCAAACAGCCAGCTTTTTTCCCGCCGGGCAAGAAACAAATAGTCCGCCTGCTCTCCCGCGGACAGTTTGGCGGCGTCCGCCTCAATGCTCGCGGGGTCTGTCGGCTGGTAGACCGGCGTCAGCTCCAATATGCCGCGCAGGTCTGCTTTGATCAGTTTTCTCATGGGCTTTGCTCCTGTCTTGGCCGCCGCTTTGCGCCGCCGCCCTGATCCTGGGGATGTCACCCTCAATGCGGGCGCACAGCTTCAGGTCACGGCGCAGCGCCCGCAGGCGGCTGGTGATGTTGGTGATCTCCCCGGTGATGGCCTCGCCGCCGTGACCGGAGCGGCGGATATTGTACAGATCCCGCCGCCGGTCCGTCAGGGCGTCGATCTCCGCCTGCAATGCGTCATACTGAGTGGCAAGCTGCTCCGCCGTCTCCAGGCGGTTATGCCGCAGATATAGAAACTGGCGTTGATAGCGGTCAAATTTCAGCAGCTCCTGCCGCATGGAAAAGGCCGTCCGCATATGCGGACGGCCGCGTCGGACGCCTCTCAGCAGGCATAGGTATTTCAGATACAGGGCCTGGAAGCCCCTGGTCCTCCTGGGCCGGTACTGCGGCAGACCGCCCTGGACGTGATACCGGCGCCCAGGCGTCAGCAAAGACGGCGCGGGTGATGCGGGAGGGGGAGTCTCCCCGGAGCGCGCTGCCGACAGCCGGGCGTGGATGTCCGCCTCCGTGTAGCCGGGCTTTTGCTTTAAGCTGTCCAGGCGCAGAAACTTTTTCCCTCCAGGCGGCTTGACCGCCGTATGCGCCACATTGGGGCCGGTCTTGACCTCATAGCCCATGCGCCGAAGCTCCCGCAGAAAACCCCGGAACGTAAAGGCGCGGCGCAGGGCGTCGTCAATATCCTGGTAGAGCATATCCCGGAAATTGGGCTTGCCCCTGCGTCTGGCCTCCCACTCAGCCCGGTCAACCCGGAAATTTTGCGGGTCCGGCTCGATCACGGACAGGCCGTGTTCCCGGCAGATGGCGTCCGAGGTGCCCCGGATGCCTATGCCGTCCTCTCCGAAGTAGTCCTTGAATTTGTCCTGATACATTTTTCCGTCCAGAAAGGAAACGGAATTGAACACCAGGTGGTTATGCAGATGGGCTTTGTCCAGGTGGGTGGTAACGACCACCTCGTAGCGGTCCCCCAGCAGGCGCTGGGCCAGCTCCACCCCCAGGGCGTGGGCCTCCTCCGGCAGCACCTCCCCCGGAGGGAAGGACTGGATGATGTGATAGCCCTTGCGAGCGCGGGCAGTCTTGTCCCAGCGCAGCTTGGTGTTCATCATATCCTGATAGGCCCGGTCAATGCCGCAGTTGATGGCGGTTTCAAAGCAGGTGCGCTCCGTCTTGTCCCGGTTCCGGGCATAGTCGATGGCGGCCTCCAGGGAGGTCTTTTCCGGGTTCCGGGCATAGGCCACGGATTTATCCAGCCGGTTGTGGATAACTAAAATTTTGGTATAGGCCATTTACAAGCTGTCCTTTACCAGCCGCCACGCCTCATCCACCAGCTTGGCCGCCTGCCTGATCTCGTCCCGTGTAGCCGCGCCCCTGGCGTTGGCTTGGTGAGCCAGCTGGTTCACATTATTGCCGATGGCCCGCAGCTCCCGCAGCAGGGCGGCGTAGGTGTCGGGGGGCCGGGGCCGAAGTTGGACGCCGGCCACCAGATTGCGGATGAAAGGGTCCATGCCCAGCCCCGCGCTCTGGGCCTGGGCTTTCAAGTGCTGGTACTCCTGCTCATTCATCCACACGCTGATATGGCGGTTTCTTCTGCGCATGGCATCAGCGGCCGCCCGGCCCAGGACGCCGGACCGGGTTCCGCCCCTTGCCGGGCTGCTCCTCCTTGATCTGCCGCAGCCGTACTTTCACAGACCGCCGGGGCTTGGGGTCCTCCTGCTGACGGGAGGGAGCGAAAGGTGCAGCGCGCACCTGGGCGGGCGCCGTCACGTGCCCGGTGTTGGCGGCTTGCCGCAACTGGGTGATATTGACATGGGTGGCCTCCAAAAACTTCTCTTTCTCCCGGTCCGGCATGGCCTGGGCCTGCTTCTCAAACTGCCGTTCCAGCTGCGTGATGGCGTAGTGCTGGCGGAAAAAGGTCACTACCCTGGTGGCCAGCTTTTCCAGGTCATTGTAGAGCTGCGGACCAAAATGCTCATGCAACAGCACGCCCAGTCCAGCTGGGGCCTCGTCGAAAAGCCGTGTGGCGATCTCCGGGTGTTCCAGGCTGCGCTCCACATGGAACTGCATCTGCTCCAGCATCGTCCCTCGTCCGGGGCCGGTATAGAGGGGGAGACAGTAGCGGTCTGTCTCACCCTCCATCATGTAGTCGATGGCCAGCTTCACCGGGCGGTCCGGCTCGCCGCTGTTCCAGTAGCTCTCGTTCAACTCACCGATCCGCGTCTCCGCCTCGGACAGCGTCATCCGGGTCCCGGCGGGCAGGCTTTCATCCGCGCTGGACAGTACGGTGACGACAGGCTCCCGCTCAGGGGACAGTTCAGGCTGGGGAAGATTTTGAAAGGGCTTGAACAGCTCGCCCACCGCGCCGGAGATGCCGTGGGTGAAATTCCGCCACCGGGCGGCTGCGCCCTGGGCCGTACACAGGCCCTGCTTGAAAAAGTCCGTGACGATGCTGGCGCTCTCGCCCAGCAGGTCCCGGACATCCCGCCGGAGGTTCCCGGCGATCTCTTTCAGTCTGTTTTCTGTATTGATGGTAACTCACTCCTGACTGTTGTGGTGATATGGAAAACGCGTCCCAAATTGGGACGCGTTTCCGGGCGTTGGGGTTTTAGGGGCAGGCGCCCCTAACCAGCGGAATTTGTGCTATCAAATTCCATGCTGGCGCGGACAGCGACGCCGTTGGCGCCGCTGTCCTCACCGTACCGGGGCCTTTTTCCGCTTGACCGGCTCCGGGGGCTTTTTCCGGGATGTGCTTTTTCGGGCATCCTCCTGGTTGCGGCGCTCATTTCTCAATACGGTATGCAGCTTATGGGTCACAGGGGTTTCCTCCTTTTTCTCCTGCCGCACGGGTTCATCCGGCGGCAGGTCCTCATCCTCCAAACAGTCCAGCAGGGCGTCCACTGTCTCCGCTCTGGACTGCTCCACCGTGTAGCCGGGCAGCAGACTGCCATTGACACAAAACCGCCCGGCCTGATCCTTGGGAATGGGCGGAGACAGTTCCGTGAAAAGGTGTTCGTAGGCGCTGATCCGGCCTTGCAGGTACTTCTCCAACTCCGCCTTGTCTGTATAGCGTTTTCCGCTCTGACCGGCGATTTTCCAGCCAGAACCGGAGTAATCCGGGTTACGGGGCGTGTTGTAATACACATCCCAGGTCACGGCCCATGCGACGATGGTATAGGTATCCGTTTTCCAGTCCCGCCGCTTGTCCTCGCTGATGCTCCAGGTCATTTTGTAGACCATGTTGCTGCGCTCATGCCGCCCAAACTCCGTCACGGTCCATTGGTTAGAAGTGTGCTGAACAGGCGGCGTTCTGAGATATTCCATAGCCTTTGCCAGACGCTGGGTATCCTCCGCCTGTTTCTTCCACTCGCTGATCGCTGCTTCTATCTTCTGATAGATTACATTTTCTTTCTTGATGCTCTCCGCTTTCATAGCCTCCAGCTCCGGGAAGGAATAGTCCAACAGCCCGGACAGGTCGCACCGGTTGCTGGGCAGGGAGGCGTACTCCGAGAGCCTGATTTCTCCACCGGGAGTAAACGACATATCCGCGCCGCCCCCTATCTCGTCGGGGCAGGCCGTTTCACGGGGGCCGCCCTCTGCTTTTTCTGATGGGACAGGAGACGCTGGGTCTTGGCCTGCTCCAGCGGGGTGGCCGGGACCTGTTCGCCTGGCGGGGTGGGGACTGGCTCCTCCTTTGGGGCGGAGGGCGCATCGGACGAGGGCTGGCCCAGCCCCGCTGTGTCATCATCTTCCAGACAGGCCAGCAGAGTATCCACCGCCTCGCGGTTTGGGCCGGACGGCTCCAGAATATAGCCGGGCAGCAGGTGGGTGTTGACCGTGAACATGCGGCGCTCCTTCACCGGGACAGGTGGGTTCACCTCCAGAAACAAGTGGGCGTAGAGGTCAAAGCGGCTCTGGATATACCGCTGGGCCGCCTCCAGGCTGGGATAGCGTTTGTTCCGCTGCTCGGCAATATTGGCGCTGCTCCCCCAGCCGTGGTAAAACCGGCTCTCCGGCTGGGGCGGGGGGTTGTAATCCACAGACCAGGATACCCGCCACACGCCGCCCGCGGCGTCCTGGGCGATGGTATAGATCATTTTATAGACGCGGTTGCTGATCTCCCAGCACCCAGGCTCCTTTTCCGTCCACTGGTTGCCGGTGTGTTCCACCTCCGGGTTGCGCACATACTCCAGTGCCTTGTCCAGCAGCATGGTCCGGGACGCCTGCTTCTCCCACCTGGAAAAAGCGGAGCGCAGTGTTTCATAGATTTCCTGCTCCTTTTCCGCGCTTTCCGTCCGCATGGCCGCCAGCGCCTGCTCCGGCTGATCCGTCAGCCCGGCCAGATGGTCCCTCTCCCAGCTCCAGTCAATAAACTCCACCCGATGCTGGATGCGCAGCTCATGGCCGGGTTCCAGGTGGTCGTCGTGGTCATAAACGCGGTAATACTCATAATCTTTTGACATAAAACCACCTCCTACCTCTGCCGGGACCGGGGCTTTTGCCGGGGCGCCTTTTCAAGACGGGCCGCCTCGCGCGCCTGCTGCCGGTGTTCCTCCTCAATCACACGGGCCAGTTCCGTTTCGTCCCAGGGACAATAACGGAGATGGACGATCATGCCGTATTCCTGGAACAGATATTCCCGCTGTTCCAGATACTGCTCCATCGGCATGGTCATCTGGTCCCCGGAGTGGAAAGTTAGCTCCACATGAGAGAGGGGGAGGGCATTTTGCTCCACCCGCTTGACCTGGGCCGGGTAGTCCAGCTTGACCGCCTCGCCCACCGGGCCCTTGGCTCCCAGGCCGGTGACGGTCATCCGGTAAGCGGCGATCCCCTCCGGGGTGTCCGCGTAATGGCTCCAGATGGTGTGCCCGTCCGTCCCTTGGAGAAAAGCGTCCCGTTCCCGCACGCACCAGGTGCCGTGGGGCCGGGACATCCAGTAAAACACCCGGTCCTCCAGACTGGGGGCGGTGACGGCATCCTTCAGGCGCTGCACATCATAGCGGAGGTCCGATTGATAGCCCTTGGTGTTCTGTCTGACAATTTTCTGTAAAAAAGGGATGAGATCAATATTTTTTCCTATGGGATTTTCCTTCTTCATAAAAATCACCCCTCGCTTATCATATCTCCGGCAGCGGCGGCGATCCGCTCCTGGGCGCGTTGGTACACCTCCGGGTCGTTTTCAAAACAGATAAACCTGCGGCCTGTGTTCATGGCGGCCAGGGCTGTGGTGCCGCTCCCGGCGCAGGCGTCCGCCACCAGCTCCCCCTCGTTGGTATAAGTGCGGATCAAATACTCGCACAGGTCCACGGGCTTCTGCGTAGGGTGGACGCCCTTGGAAACGCTGTTGAATTGGAGCAGGTTGTTCGGGAACCGCCTGCCGTCCGATTCGCCCACCGTCCGGGTGAATTTCCCGTAATTGGAACTCCACCCGTTTTTGCGGTACACCTTTTTATAGGGCTTGCCCAGTTCATACTGTGGGTTATAGGTGGGCAGTTTCTGATAGAAAACCAAAATATTTTCCGTTTTCTTCAGCGGCATACGCCGGGCGTTCAAAAAGCCGGTAGCCCGCGACTTGCTCCACACCCACTCATACCGGAGCATTTCCAGGTTGGAGGTGCCCAGTACCTTGTCGTAGGGGCATTGGGCGAACAGCAGGATCGCGCCGTTGGGCTTGACCGCCCAGCGCACCGCCGCCCAAAACTCCGGCAAGGGAAGGGGGGTGTCCCAGGCGTTGCAGGTGGTGCCGTAGGGCGGGTCCGTCAGCAGCAGGTCCACGCTGTGCTGGGGGAGGCTCCACAGGCCGGCGATCCCGTCCATAAAATAGAGGTTGTTCTCTTGCAGCGTAATATCACCTCGTATCTGAATGAGATAGAGGCGCGGCTTATCGCCGCGCCCCGGAAACAAAAAAACGCGTCCCAATTTGGGACGCGTTTGGAGGGTCGATGCTACCGGACAGGCGGCTGGGGGTCTTTCTCCTTGCACTTCCGCTTGGCGGGTTCATAATACTCCCACTGGTGCGCGATGCGCTGGTAGAAGTCGATCCTGGCTTTTTGGTGGTCAGAAAAATAATGGCCCATATAGAAATTGTCAAAGCCGGAGTGTTCGTAGGACACCCAGGTCACATAGGGCTGCGGGGCGGTCAGGCTGTGGCCCAGCACCACCTCCGTATTGCCCACACGCACGCTGTCAATGATCGTATAGCCCTCACAGACGCGTTTCTTTGCCATGCACCTTACCTCGCTTTCGCAGGCTCAGCCTTCTTGGGCTTATCCGGGGCCTTGGGTTTTGCCGCCTGCCGCGCCAGGGCCTTGGCCCGCAGGTCCATCGCCTCCAGCATGGCGTTTTTGGCTTGGGCGGGGGTGGTGGTTTTGTCCGGGAAGTAGGGCCGCAGCTCCTGTTCGGTAAACTCCACTTTCAGCTGGATGCTTGCCTCCCGCTTGGTGGGGGCCACGGCCTTTTCGATCTTTTCCTCCGTCAGCGTCCCTTTCTGGCTCTCCGCTTTCAGCGCCGCCGCCTGAGTGCCGGAGGGAACGGTGCCGCCTTCTTTCTCAATGGCGTCCACCAGCTTCTTCTGTTCGTCTTTCTTCAGATAGGAAATATCCGCGGCGGTGTTGACAGGCAGCTTTTTCTCATCCACCATCTGCTGCAGCTCCGGCTCCAGCTTGGTCAGACGGGTCAGGCGCTGGATCGTGGACCGGCTCTCCCCGGTCTGCTCGGCCAATTCCTCATCGGCCCGCTTGGGGGTCTTTCCGCTGAGAATTTCCATTTTGGAACGCCGGCCCGTCTTGCGCTTCATGGCCTCCAGCTTCATGGTATAGGCGCGGGCCTTCTCCATAGGTGTGATGTTCTCACGCTTCAGGTTGGCGTCCACCATAGAGATAGTGGCCTCATCCCGGTCCAGCTGACGGATAATGACCGGCATGGAGTCCAGCCCGGCCAGCTGGCAGGCCCGCTGGCGGCGGTGGCCGGACACCATCTCATACCCGCCGCCCTCGCGGGGAATGACCACGGCAGGCTCCAGCACACCGAACTGCTTGATGCTCTCCACCAGGTCCCACATATCCTTGTCATCCTTGACATTGAAGGGGTGGCCCTCAAACTTGTGGATGTCCGCGATCTTCATAGTGGTGACTGTCTCAGGCTGGCCCTCCTTGGTCAGTGGGATTTTCACATCCTTGGGCAGCTCCTCATCCTGCTTGGGTGCGGCAGCTTCAGGCTGTTCAGCGGGCTTCTGCTCCACGGCGGCCTTGGCAGGCTCCTTGGGGACCAGCTCGCCGGGAATGGGCAGGTCAGGCTTGCCCCGGTGGTCCTTGCGGTAGCGGCTGGCCTCCGCAAGCGTCATTTTGTACACGTCGGCCCGGATTTCCTGCATCCCCGCCTGCTCCAGCGCCTTGCAGCGGTGGAAGCCGTCTACCAGCTGATATTCGCCCTTTTCGCCCTGGCGGAGAATAACAGGCTTTTCCAGCCCCGACTTTTTGATGCTGGCGATCAGGTCGCTGTAATCCTTCCGGGGCGTGTCCTTGACATAGGTGCCGGGGAGGGGGACGATTTCCGACAGGCGGACAAAGCGGAGCTTCGGGTCTTTCTCAGGCTCCTTGGCCTTTTCTGGTGCGCTGCCGTCAGCGGTTTTTCCCTTATCCTCAGCACCTTTGCCTTTATCCTCCAGGGCAGTCTTGGGCTGCTCGGCGGGTTTCTTCTCCTCTCCAGGCTTGGCGGCGGGGGTAGCGCCAGCGGCCTTGCCTTTATCCTCCGCGGGGGACTTGGGCTGCTCGGCGGGTTTCTTTTCCTCTCCGGGCTTGGCGGCGGGGGCGGCGCCAGCGGCCTTGCCCTTATCCTCCGCGGGGGGCTTGGGCTGTTCAGCGGGCTTCTTCTCCTCACCGGGCTTGGCGGCGGGGGCGGCGCCAGCGGCCTTGCCCTTATCCTCCGCAGGGGGCTTGGGCTGTTCAGCGGGCTTCTGCTCCTCGCCGGGCTTGCCAGGAGCGGCGGCATCAGGCGGTTTGCCCGCCGTGGGCGTGCGGAACGCTCCAATCAGGGGGTTGCGTTTTTCATCTGCCATTGAGATTCCTCCATTTTTCTAAAATATGTCGAAACGCGTCCCAATTTGGGACGCGTTTACAACCTGGGGTTATGGGCCGAAGTCGTGCTGCACAGCAGCTTGATTGTAGTTGCTGATTGTTACCGGCGCGTTATACAGCGTGGTCAGCAGGTAGGCCCGTATATTGCGGATCTCCGTTGTGTTGCGGCGCAGGCAGTCAAAGGCATACTCCAGGTGCCCATAGTCCAAACGGTAAAACCGCTCCCGCGCCTGCTCCGTGGGGATGTCCTCACCCCCGATCCGTATCGTGGCGCGGGTAGAGGTCAGGACGTCGGTGATCAGCTCCACGATTTCATCTACATCCTCCCGGAAATACTGGCGGCAAAGGGCCTCGTATTCAATCTGCTCTTTTACCTCTCTCCGGCAATCGTATCGATCTATCAATCGCTCCCTGGCTCCGCCTCCCGTCGTGGAAGGCGATGGATGGATAGATGGATCAGTATAGATAAAATCAGTTTGATTTGATTTAATATAATTTCCTGCGGTTTTTCCGCACTCTTGGCTGCGGCTTTCCCGCACTCTTAACTGCGGAAAAACCGCAGTCTGGTCCGCTGCTTCTCCGCAGTCTGGAACGCGGAAAATCCGCTGTCTGGGCGGGGTCTCCTGGGGAGCGGGCGGAGGAGGGGGGACGGCTTTCGTGGTAAACCGCTTGACATAGATTTTGGTCGGTTTACCCTGGCCCTGCCGCACACGTTCAATCAGGCCGAAACCCTTTTTTCCGTTGTCCAATTCCACCAGCAGCTTGGTAGCCTTGTCGTGGCCGCAGTTCATGTCCTCCTGTATCTCCTCCAGGGTGTAATAGAGATACACGCGCCCCTGCTCATCGTACCAGCCGTTCTTGGCCGACAGCCCCATCCGGTCCAGCAGGAGGCCGTACAGCAGCTTGGCGTCCGTGGACAGTTTCTTGAACGTGTCCCCGGTGATCAGCTGCCGGGGGATGCGGTAAAAGGAAAATTGATTGCTTTCGTCGCCGTAGTAGTAATCAAAACTCGGCCTGTTGCCCATAAAGCGTTCCCCCTGATTTTTGAAAATAAAAAAAGGGCGTTCTGATTGGATCAGAACGCCCTTGGCGCTGTGTATTTGGGATTGACTTAAATGGCACTTGATATGTTGATCTGCGAGGGGGAGGAAAAGGAAAAAGCCCGTTTTGTTTCCAAAACGAGCTTTCCCTTTGACTTCCCAAAATGGTGGAGATAAGCGGGATCGAACCGCTGACCTCTTGAATGCCATTCAAGCGCT
>OIYT01002423.1_pt1 | contig 11418 bp, 12 predicted proteins | sample 1588201 | NCBI WGS metagenome assembly OIYT01 (sample SAMN03283260) | human gut metagenome | biome: human-associated habitat; material: feces | host: Homo sapiens | place: USA | collected 2013
TCCCTCAAATGCACCACCACAGATAAAGAGAATGTTCTTGCAAGATCTAGAATGTTACGTGCTTTAAAATGGTTCAAAGATAATAAACTATTTAATGATTTATCGAAATATACAAGTGAGGAACTTGTAGATAAATTAATGTCTGTTAAGTTGGATATCGATAAAGACATAAATGTTAATCTCGATACCAAATTATGCCAGGAAATTATTTCAAAGCCAATATCGTATTTAACAAAATCTCACGATAAAGAACTCAAAGATCTCGAAGACGAGTTCATGAATATTGAATCTCATGACAGGAAGAAATATCTTATTGGTTTATATAATCAATTAAGAGAAATGATCAGACCTGTTTATGATGAAAGAAAGCATACGATGCTCAAATCTGACATGATTAAGAAACCTCGTGCTAGAATGGTTGAAAATAATGTTCTTGAAGTAAGAGGAAGAGGACGTGGAGAGTATTTCGAAAAGTATCTTGTATTAATAGGAGATGAAGGAAGTTTATATAAGCATCCTGTGTCAGTTGTTAAGAATTCAACAATTGATTTACCATATGAAGAGAATATTGTTGGAATTGTTGGAGATTGGGCAAGATATGTTGAGCTTATTGCTAATGATAATACTTCAGTTGTATTTGATATGAACAACTATAAGTATAATAAGAAGGTTGCTAATTTAAATGAAAATCAGAAAATTGTAGATGCCAAAGGATATACAGAAAAAGATGTAACTGATGATGTTCTTGGAAGAGTCAGAACAAAGATATCTAAAACAATAAGGAGATAGGACTGTGAATAAAAATAAATTTACGTTTTCATTATCAAGTAGTTTCATGGTTTCAACAAATGATGCATATTTTCATGTAGCATACAAACGAAAAGGATCAAATCGAATGACAACTCATGCAGTTAAAAGCGGAGAATTAAAGGCAATGCAGGAATCATTTATTCCAAGTATTGAAAAATTAATTGATGATTCATTTATTAATGAATGTATAAAGATGTTAAGAACTGGTATGTATGGATTATCAATTTGTACAGATTATTACATGCCATTGTCAAATTACAAGAGTTCAGATGTAAGCAATTATATAAAAGTTTATGAAGATTGTATTTCGTATGCTTTAAAGAAACATGATAAAATTCTTGATGATAAGAATAATCTTGAATATTTATCTCATAAATTCTGTAATCCAGGAGATCTCTGGAGAATTGTTACAACTATTTCAATTGTCAAGAGAGATGAATGTTTTATCAATAATATATCAGAAGATTTATCTGATCAATTTCCAAAAATTTGTCCAATATGTAATAATCCATTGATTATTTTGGATGATGGAAATCGTAAATGCGATAATTGTGATATTATCTATAAGATTGTAAAAGATGGTGAAGAAGGAGAAGATAATAATGGCTAGAAATTCAAATGTGTTAGACAAGAAGAAAATTGTTAGTAGAATATGCAAAAGATACAGAATTGCAAATGTAAATGCAGTTAGAACAATCATCGATGAATACGATAGATTACGTGGAGATGAATTATTACTTGGTCATTGTGTTAGAGAGCCTTATGGACTTGTAAGAATAAAGAAACGTAAAATTAATGACGTCTTTATGACAGAAGAACAGAAGAAAACGAGAGGAATGTATACAGTTAAAGTTGTTGCAGATATGGATGAAGCATATAAAAATAAACTAATTGATATTCTTAACAACTCAGATGATGAAGATCTTTATAAATAATAGCTGAGTAATGGAATTAATTATTCTGAATATTACGAGTCTATTATTGGATGGGCTTTTAAGAAAGGAGTAATTAAAATGAATGCACAAGAGTTATGTTTAAAAAGAGACGAAATGGAATATATTATTAGAGCTGGAGAAGATGACTACATGGTTAGAAATCTTCATTCATTATATAATTATTGTATCGAGGTTGATCAACTCGCTGAACCACCTGTTGATGTATGTGTTCCTTGTAAGAAAGTTGTACAGATCAAACGAGTTCTTCCAGTTGATGCATTAAAATTGAGTCATCCTGAACTTATTGTTTGGGAAGGTGTCTACATGATAGTTGAAGGATTAATGATTCCTAAGTCTATTATGAAAGAGACTGGAATTTATAAGAAGAGATGGCTTAACGTATCAATGTTACCAGATGGATATGAATATGGAACACTGAAAGATGTTGGGAAGTATGGATTTGTATTCAAGAAACAGGAAATAACCAATTACATAACAAATAGTTCAGGATGGCAGTTGTTTAACATATATGATTAATAAATTAGGAGGACAATTAAATGAATGAATTTAAGGATTTATTAGATCAATTCAGTATGATCAACATCAAAGAGAATACTCAGCTTGAGCCATCTATGGTTTCATATGAAAACGAGGAATCCGGAAAGAAAAGTTTCTTCAACATGAACAATAGGGTTCTTGATTATAATCACAATGAATGTCTTGAATTAAATAAGACACTCAGTAAAAAGCTTTATGAATCTTATCCGGAGATTTGGTGTAAAATTATCAAAGAAAGACATATGGAACATGATGATGCTTTCTATAAAACAAGATTTGTTAAATTCAAGAGTACATTGATTGATTACGTGAAAGAAGATATCACAAATGAATATATCAGATCTTTGATAAATCACATTTCGGATGATATTGATAACAACGGATATCTTGTGAGTGCAAGTGAGAATTTATCTGGAGACATTCTTGTTCAGTTATCTGATCCAGATTCTGTTGCTACAATGATCGTTACTCTGAATTTGAATAAGGGATACTACAGTATTCATCAGGGAAGATATGATGTGAATGGTTGTATCAAATTATTTTCAAAACCATCGTTTGATACATTCAGTTTTATTGAATTTATTGAATCACTTGATTCTATTAAATTCTCTGAACAGTTTGAAACATTAAATTCTCTTGTTGAAGAGTTAGACGACAGTACATATGATTTAGATATTGAACTGTCATATCGTGAGTTACTTGATTTCATTAAGTACTCAAAAATTGATGTACAGGAAGATGGAAATGGAATTGCTTGTGATTTAAATAATCTTATTCTCAGAGATGATAATTGTAAAGCAATTAAATCAGAGATTATCAAATCATTATCAATATGTCCATACAAATCTCTTAAAAAGATGAATTGGTTCGCAAAGAGCCTTAAGAAGACAGATAAAGTCACTGTCAAGGATCTCTTAATTATCTTCTCAGATAATTTATTGAATCCTAATTGTGGAATTACTCCATTTTTGTTAGTTGACTTGTTCAATGTTTCAGCAAATATGAATTCAGATGATAAGATAAAAGAGAATTATCTTAAGGAGAATAAATGATCTATTTGAATAATAGACGGATTGTCATATCACATGATGATCCATCTTTTGATATCTTGAAAATAAATCTTGAATTTAATGAGAGTACGACTAGAAGAATTTACAAGAAAGTTAATGGGAAGACTAGAGTAACAACTAGAAATTTCAATAATTTAACTAGATTGTACAAAATAAGTTCTAAAGGCAACATGCTGATAAATATTGGAATGTTTAATTTACTTAATTCAAATGGATATTTTCACAATTCAAAGATTGAGGATCTATCTGTTAGATCACCGTTCTATTATATTCCAGATATAGTTTCAACCAACATCAAGAATTATTCGAATATTTTAGATGGTATTGAATTAAGAATAGATCAATTAATTGCTCTGAGAAAGATGATAAGTATAAAAAGAGGAATTGTCCAATTACCTACTGGAGTTGGCAAGACTGAAATAATGTGTGCATTTATTCAAATATTTAAGACTGTATTTGGTAAGTATCCAACTGTACTAATCATCGAGAATAATACTAATCTTGTAGATGGAACAATTAACAGATTGAGAAAATACAATATTCCATGTGATTTTTATTCAAAGACAAGGAAGATAGATAAAGAGAGCGTGATTGTTTGTCATCCTGCGTCTGTATGCAATGATCTCAAGAAGAACAAGGATTTGTTAAATGAGATTAATATGATATTGTGTGATGAATGTCATCATGTTACATCCAATCAGAATAGAACAATTATTGAAAATGCATCAAATGTAGACTATTGCATAGGATTATCTGCTTCAGTTATTGATAAAGACCATGTAATGTCAAAGAAAATTAACGAATATTCAGTTAATGAATTACAAGCTATTGGATTACTCGGAAGTCTAATGATAAATAGAGTATCAGGAGATTCAATAGAAATGGGAAACTTGGCAATTCCAGTATTGTTGAGATTTCATAATGATGCATCATATGAGTCTTTCAATGAAGAAGTGAACAAAGGAAATTGGCATGCAGTTCAGAAAGTTAGATTGCAGTCAGATAAAAGAAATGAAATCATTGTTAGATGTTCAGAATTCTTTATTAATAGAGGAAGAAAGGTACTTATTCTTGTTAATACAATAGAATGGTCAAGAAAACTTCTAAAGATGTTCAATGAATTTGACATGAATGATTCAGTTAGAGCATCTTATGGAGGTGGTGCTTTTGAGAGGATAAGTGATTCAGGAGATTTATGTGAAGATGATAATTGTCTTAACAGATTCGATAATGGTGAATTTGGAATACTCATAGGTACATCTCATATTTATGAAGGAACGGATATAAAGAATCTTGATGTAATAATACTTGCATATGGAGGTAAGAAAGATAGATTACAAATTCAAGGAACTGGTCGTGCATTAAGAAAGACCAAAACTGGAAAATATGCATACATCGTTGATTTTACAGATGATGGAGATAGAATGCTGTCAAGACAAAGTAATCAAAGATTTGAAAGATACAAAAATGAGATGAAAATACCTGAATCAAGAATATTCAATGATATAACAATTGGTCGTTTGAGTGATATTTTTGATGAATTGGAGAATTAATATGAACAAATTAAACGAGTCTATTATTGAGTGTAAAAAGAATGGAGACATAAATAGCTAAATGAGTGATTTAAAAGGAACATCAGAAGATTTACAAGAGATAACTATGGTATCTTTAATCAATGATCCATATCTTTTATCTAAATGCTCATCTTTTATAAATGAGACATATTTTGAGAATAAAGCTTATAAGTTAATTTATAAATGCTTGAATACATATTATAAAAAATATATGAAATTGCCTACGGAGAATGAATTGTCAATATTGGTATCAGAGAAATATGATGATTCATACGGAAATAAAGATTCAATCAAGAATGAATTGATTGAATTGTACAATAAGGAGATTCCAGATGACAATTTCGTATATGATAGAGTTACAGATTTCATAAAGAGAAACAATATCGAGAAATATCTTAACTTGAGTATCGATGCAATTCAACGATCTGGAGAGGTTAATCTTGATGATATTGCAACTGGATTAAGAGATAGTATTAATCTTAATATATCAAAATCTCAGTTGTACAATTTATCAGATATATCTAAGGTACATGAAATCAGAGAGGAATCAGTTGGATCAATTGATAGTCCTTTGCTTGTTAAATTTTTCATTGAAGCAGTCAATTGGTGTATGCAGTATAAAGCACTACCTCCTGGAACAATTAATATGATTGTTGCTCCTCCAGGCAGAGGAAAGACAACTGTATCAATAAATCAAGGATTATCATGTGCTCAACAAGGTTTCTCATCATTACATGTATTTTTGGGAGATATGTCAAGATATGATGGATTATTAAGATATCTTTCATGTTTATCAGGAGTTGAAACATCAAAGCTCGTTAAGTTGTCAGATGATGAATTAACACAGTTTATTAGAAAGTACAACATGACTGGAGTACTTGGAAATATTTATATATTATCTCATGCAGCTGGAGAAGTTACTCCAAGTCAATTGATTGAAGAGATAACAACATTACAGAAGACAAATAAAGTTCATTTTCATCAAATAATCATTGATTACGATGAGAACTTTGCTCAAGAAACTGATTCAATGTATGAGTCTGGTGGAAATGTTTACAATAGACTGGCATTGTTTGCAGTTTTAAATAAATCTATAATGTTTATTCTATGTCAGCCTAAACCTGCATTTTGGAATAATGAAGTAATTCCACTTGAAGCAGCTGCAGAGTCTTCAAAGAAACAGAAGATTATTGATTTGATGCTAACAATTGCAAGACCATACAAAGATAGTATAGTTGGTACATTGAATATTGCAAAGAATAGACGTGGTAATGATTCAAAATTAATAAGAATTAAGTTTTGTGGAGATAATGCAAGAGTTCAAGCAATTACTGAAGAAGAGTATAATACATTAAAGATTAGAGGTAAGTCAAATGATAAACAACCAAAACCAACAAATTAATTATCTTGACTTAGCAATATCAAAATTTGGATCTGATTTCACTGGTCCAGATTCTACTGGTAATATTCAGTATAATTGTCCATTTTGCTTAAAGCGAAGAGGTAAAGCTGATACAGATAGAAAATTGTATGTTAAAGTTAAAATAGTGAAATATAAAGATCATAAGATAATTGGAAAGTTCCATTGTTTTAAATGTGGTGCAAAAGGCAGAATATCTAACAGATTTAATTCAAATAACCAAGTATACAATAGATTATTTAGTCTGTATAATCAGATAGAGGATGAATCAAGTGATGAAGAAGCAGAAGATAATGTATTTTATATACCAAATATAAAGATTCCTTATAACTCAGTTGCTGAGAAATATCTTCTTGAAAGAAATATTACAAGAGATATGATGAATTATTACAATCTTAGATTGGGAGTCGATTCGTTATTTGGTAGAATTGTTATTCCAAATGAAATTTATGATAATGTTTGGACAGATATGTATTCTGCAAGATCTTATTTGGGAGATACTCCAAAGTATATGAATCCAGTCGATGCAGAAAAACATAATTTTGTCTTTAACATAAATAATCTTATTGAAGGGGGTGTTTGTTATGTAGTAGAAGGTCCAATAACAGCAATATGTGCTGGTAAAGAGGCATGTGCAACTTATGGTTGTAGTCCATCTGATGTTCAGATATCAATGATTGTTAATAAGAATTTTGAAGAGATATATTGTGTATATGATAATGATGAAGCAGGAAGAAAAGGAAATCTTAAGTTATCTGAAAAATTGTTTGATGAAATTAATATTAAAAATTTGCGGACGAAGCTATTCACAGTTTTAATGCCTGAAGAAATCGATGCAGCAGATATGGGAGAATCTAAATTTAAAGAGTACGTTATGTCAAACCGTGTTCCATATCGATCAAAAGTGTACAATAAGTTATTTACGGTTTGCAAAGAAAGGAATAATTAGTATGGATTTATCAAAGTTAAGAGCATTACAGGATAGAGCACAGGAAGAGATCAATGAAGATAATCAGAGAGGTAACAATAATGGATTACCACTGATCTATCCATTCAAGAATGGTATCTTTAGAATCAAACTTCTGTTTGATGAGAAAAGCGGATTACTTCAGAGAAAGTTAATCAGACATAATAATGGAAAGAGAAAAATTCCATGTTTGGGAATGTATGATGAAGAGTGTCCTGTTTGTGCAAAAGTGAATGAAATTCAGAATGAACAGGGAAGAGAATGTGGAGTATTTGGCAAGTATGGATATTCTACAAAAGGAATCTGTCATGCAGTACTTATGAACGATGATGAGCATTTGTTCAGTGATAATGATAATGTTAAAGTTGGAGATCCATTCATCTTCATGTATCCAATGAGTTTGTACAAGCAGATTAATGATCTTATCGTTAGATCAGGAGATAACATTGAATCATTACTTGCAAACAATAATGGTAAGACAATTGAAATCAAGAGATCTCAGAAAGGTAATGGACCAATTGATTATTCTGCAAGTATTTATGCTTATGGAGATGAGAAAGTCAGAGAAACTGATGAAGAGTTCAAGCAGTTACTTGAAGAATTACCACCAATTACAGATGAAATGAGTCCATCAAATCCAACTGAGGAGATTAGGACAGAGCTTCAGGCATTGGTTGAAACAATGTCACAGGAATATGCTCCAGGTAATGTAATTAATCCAAATGATGAAAGTTCAGTTAATCCAAATACAGAAGAGAAACATGAGGAAAATAAACCAGAGAATAATGGAAAGTCATTCATGAATGAACCAGAGAGTAATGAAAGTAGTTCATCCAATGAAACTCAGGCAAATTCAGGTGATAAACCATCATGCTTTGGACAGCATTCTGACACAGAGAATAAGTGTCTTGTTTGCCCAATGGAAGTTGATTGTATCATGGCTAATTAATAAATTGTGTGGCATTATGATGTTGAAATTGTAATGCCACAAGTATCAGTATCAGGAGGTAAGCAATTTGATAGAAGAAGGATTTATGGAAGATCTTGTATCAGATACAGACATTGTATTAGTCGAAACAGGATCATTAATGAATACAGAATCAAGACCAAAAGCACAATTTCCTTTATGGGTTGTTAACTGTATTATCGGAGGTGGAATTCCATTAACTCTGCAAACAGAATTTTCAGGTAGACCACAATCTGGAAAAACTACATCAGCATATCAGACTTTAGCAAAGTATCTACAGGAAAATCCAGATGGAATTGGACTTATTATTGATACTGAGTCAAGTGTTGATATGAAGAGATTAGTGGCAATGGGAATTGATGTTAAGAGAGTTGTTAGACTTCCATCTATATCAATTGAAAATGCATTCGGAAATATGTTTAAAATGTTCAAGAAGCTTCAAAAAGCAAGAGAGTCAAATCCGAATTTATCAATTATGGTTGTATTTGACTCAGTATCTTCAGGTGGAACTAATAAGCAACATGATGCTGCTGAAAGTGGAAACAGCGTTCTCAATGCAGGATCAATGATGGAATTGCCAAGAATTCTTAAGCAGAATACAGCAAATGTATTCCCATTTATAGAGAATCTTCCGATATTAATTGTGTATATTAATCAAGTATCAACAACTGGAATCGGGTCTTATGTAACTAAAGTAGAATCAGGCGGAGGATTTGGATTTTCTCACAATATGCAGTTTTCACTGGTTTGGGGAACTCCAAAAGATTGTTATGAAGATGGATTTATCATAGGTACTGAGTGCGATGTTGCAATGAAGAAATCCAAGATATCTCCAAAATTCATAGAAATACCATGTTTCATTAATGCTCGTAATGGAGGAGAAATTGATGAAGCTGCAAGTTTCATGAAATATCTACAGAAGAGCAATGTTGGTTTAATTAAAACTGGATCATGGTATAACATGAATGAAACAATGGATAATTTAATTGAGAAATACAAGAGAAGGATAGATGAAGAGAGAGTTCAAGCATATAAAGGAAATATTCGTAGACTTGATCTTGAAAAGAAGATACGAAATGATGAAGAATTGCAATATTTATTACAGATTGCATTAATTGATTTTATTGATGATAAATTTCCTCCACAGAGAGAAATTAATGATGATTATCAATTAGAATTAATGAGTAAAAGTTCAATATTTAAAGATATAGAAGGAGATATTAAAGATGAAGAGACAGAACAGAAAGAAAGTAACTAATATGAAATCAAAAACGCAGAACAGTCGGAAGGATTTGATGAATATCAGGATTTACGAAGGAGAGAATGAGGGAGAATTTGCAATCAACACTAAGTGCTCTGATTCAGTAAAGATTACAGATGCTATGGAATATATATGTCAGGCAGTTGTTGATATAACAATTAATTCAATTCTTGCAAATCCAAATACAGAAACGGTTAACGCTTATATGGTTAAAAATGGTATTATGGAATGCATGAATGAGAAGTGTAATGATATGATTGTGAGACTCCAGTTAGCTTCAGAACCTAGCTCAGAAGAAGAAGTAAAAGGAGATGAATAATTGTTAAATGAATAATTTTGAAATCAGATACAATAAATTACTTATTATTGATCTTTCATATTTTATTCATAGAGCACTGCATGTACAACAGATCTTTGACTTAAGAGGTCCAGATGGTCAAAGATCTGGAGCAGTGTTTCAAGTATTAAGAATGATCAACAGAGAGATGGCTCTTAATCCAGGATATTTTCCAATATGCTGTTCAGATGCTGGATTATCTGAGAGAAGAGTTAAAGCAGATCCATCTTATAAACATGCAGATGAAAGAAATACTGATCCAGAAACTCTTACAGAAGAGGAAGCAGATAATGATTATTTGACACAGTATAGAAAACAAAGGAATATGCTTATTGAAACTATGTCGTATGCTGGAATTCCTACATTGAGATTTACTCAGTGGGAGGGAGATGATTTACAATACATTCTCACTAAAATTTCTGACAGAAGTAGAATTTTGACTGATGATAAGGATTTGCTTCAATTAGTCTCAGATAATACTGATGTGAGAAGACCAATGGCAGATGAGCTAGTAACTAAGAAATCATTACTAGAGAGTTATAATTACAATGATGTATATGAGTTTGTAATGAATAAAGCAATAATCGGAGATGGGTCCGATAATATTCCAGGATCTTGTAAAGGTGTTGGTGCTGGGACATCAATAAATCTTATTAGATTAATTGAAATTCTTAATGATCAGAATATTGGATTCGATGTTTTAAATCAATCCAATTCAGACATAATAAAGGAATTGTGCAAAGAGAATGGTCTGAAATACAGAAAAGCTATGCTTGATTTTGATGTAAATCGATATAATACAAATATTGAATTAGTTGATTTGAATTTAGTTGAAGTAAGTGATGACATTCTTCAGTCAATTTATTCAACAATCGATAATTGTAGAAATAATGTGAATTACTTTACATTTGTTAAGAAATTGAATCAACTTGGAATTAGAGAAGTTCCTGCTGATGAATTGATTAGCAATGTAAGCGAAAGATTTTCTGTACTAAAGAAAGGAAGCAAATAAATGGTAGATCAAGAATACAAGATTGAGAATATTCGTGAATATTTAAAAGATATCATTGATATTGGAAAGTCTGAATCAATTATTACCAATTGTCTTAACTCAATAAGAGAGATAAGTCCAATTGATGCTCCGGTTGCCTTTGCTAAAATGGAGAGAATAACGAATTTATCTGATGATCTCGCATGGATTATTTCAATTCTCAATAGAAGAAATAATGAAATGAAACGATCAGTACAGAAACTCAAGGATCCAAAGTATGTTGCACTTGTTAGACAGAATAGACCATCATCTGCTGCAATTGAAGCTGAAATTCGCTTGACTAATAAAGAAGTTGTTGAATTTGAAGATAAGATATCTCGTCTTGAAAACGTGATTGAATATCTCAATCATATTCAGAAATCTCTTGATAGTTATTTGTGGATTCTTAGAGATAAAATTCAGTATTGCAAATAGTTTATAAACTCCTTCGAAAGAGGGAGTTTTTCTATACATATTTACGAGTCTATT
>OIYT01002429.1_pt1 | contig 11390 bp, 6 predicted proteins | sample 1588201 | NCBI WGS metagenome assembly OIYT01 (sample SAMN03283260) | human gut metagenome | biome: human-associated habitat; material: feces | host: Homo sapiens | place: USA | collected 2013
CGTTAGCCGGCAGATATACCTGTACTATAATCTTATTCATAATTCATCCCCTTTAACGGAAAATCTGCCGTAATCATCAGCAGATTCCGGCAGATCATCTGCACTTTGATACTTTATTTTTCTTTCGCTGAAGCTGCGGATACTCTTTCCATTTTATTTTTATAAGAAGTCCGCTAAATATATGATAGTTGAAATTAACAAGCTCGTCATCCGTAAGTTTTGTTCCGTTTGCGTGGCAGTATTCCCATCTCAGAAGATCGGAAAGTTCGTTCATATCTCTTTCAAAAGGCTCGATTATGCGCCGTCCCACAGCCCTGTCCGTATTTACCACATCATCATATGACGGAAGTTCCGGAGTACATCCGAGCAGTGTTTTCACGCTCAGCGTATCGGCATTCTTCTTGAAATAATTCATTTTTTTGTGCTCAGCAATTTTTTTCAGGAAATAATAGCTGTTGGGATTTTTTTTCAGATTGATCTTAAACAACTTTTCCGGATAATGCATCACCGGCATGGTTTTCATGATTACAAAAAATTCGTCGCTGAAAGTAAAGACAATTATATTGTTTTTTATCTTTACGTCCTTGCAAAGCCTTATATTCTTCATGCTCTGTTCTCTGTTGGAGGATTTCTGAAAGCTTATACGCATATTCAGCAGAGTTTTAAGGTCAGAATTGACCTGTCTGCGCATTTCGACGGAATTTTTCAGTTCGCACAGCTTCATATATTCATCCAGCGAAAGAGAAACCGTATGCTCCTTTGAACCGGATTCGGTAAATTTTATCATCAATGCATCAGCAAGTCTGTGTGTTGTAGTTTTCAGACCTGTGCCAAGTTCGGCTATGCTTTCAAAAGAAATTTTCAGATTATCCTTTTCTACGCATACTTCTTCGTCAAATATTTCGGATGCCGTTTTCTTTGTTATTTTCAATGTAGAAAGTTTATTCATAGCAGATGACTGCTTCATGATCCTGAACGTATTTACCTGAAGTCGGGTTTCAAGTACCTCTCCGACGGAAGCCGGCTCGCCGTCAATGCCCTTTTCATACCTCATCTCTTCCCCCCGCAGTCATAAGAATCTTCACAAGACCACTGAGGTCAGAGCGGAAAATACGTATATCATCAAGTTTTTCTCTGACTTTTTCGGCAGCATCTTCGGAGATCTTTATTTCGTCAAGGTCTATCGGTCTGAATATCCGGGCTAAGATTTTTTTCCTGTTTTCATATTCTTCACCGTCACCGGAAATCTCATTTTCCATATCAAACCTCTGCTGATTGAATTCGGCTATCTGTCTGATAAGTTCTTCCGTATCGGTGCAGAATACCGTAAATTCGGGAATATCTATTCTTTCTGCAATAAGCTCAAAAAGCTTATTGTATGCATTCTGCCGTTTAAGTCCTCCAATCATAAGATCATTACGGAAATATTCGATCTTTTCCTCCATTGTCTCGGAATGCTCAAGACTCATCATTTCCTGAAAACAATCTATTTCAGGTTCGATAAAATGATCGTGAGCGTCAAGACACTTAGGCCGGCACGGAAAATTATCGGCAACTATCGCAACTCCCCTCAGTCTTGCAAGCTCGCTCGGATTACGCATTTCACTGAACTGAGAAGAAGTCATTATCATAGGCAGAAGTTCTATCATGCGTCTTGCGTGCTCAACCTGCTGAGCCTGTGTCATATACATCAGCAAACGGCAGAAGCCGTTCTGCGCCTGCTGATTATATGCATATGACATTGCCTGAGCATTCTTTATAAAGTACCGGAGCTGAACATAACAGTCGAGAATGTCGGCATCCTCGCAGGTATTGATTTTTTCCATAAGCGAATCAAGCGTTTCCTGTGTCACGTACTGAAAATTCTCACATTCATGCTTTCCGATCTGAACGGAATATGCATATACGTCATTATAAATTATGAGACGTCCCACGTCCTCGCCCGTTATGTTTTCTGCGGCTGTTAAATCACTGATATTTATCATATTTCCACCCTGATTACTTATTCTTTTTTCTTCTTCTTACAAATATGAATCCGCCTAATGCACCAAGAAGAGCTATAACGGAAGCTCCGACTGCCTTTACCCATGTCTTGTGCAGCATATACAGAGCGATATTTTCCGTGATAAGCAGATTTTTATATTTTCTAACAGTCTTATTTCCGGCAAGATCCGTCAGCTCAACAGTAAGATCACGTGACGAATTTGAAGCCGGAACAACAAAAGTATAACTGCTCTCGCCATTTTCGGATTCCTCATCAAGAAGAACCTTTCCATCGCTTGTTTTAACTGTGATATGCTTTATTTTCTCATTTACGTTTATCCTGAATTCTCTTTCCGACTGTCTGAATTCAGCTTTGTCAGCAAGACCATCACACTTGAATTCGGGGTCGTGAGTATCGAGACTGAAATTAATTTCAGCTCCTCTGCCCGTGCTGACATTTTTATTTCCTGCCGCATCCACAGACTGAATTGAAACGCTGTAGTCGAGATCCTGGTCAAAAACTTCCGGATGAATAGTGTATGTATATTCATATCCTGACTTGTCCTCAAGCTGGACTGCTTCGGAAACGGTATACTCACCATTCGTGAGTTTCACCGTATTTGAGCCCTTATCAACAATAATAACAATGTCCGAATCAGAACTGTGTTTGTCAACGTTCCTTTCGGTAATCGTCAGCGACGGTGATTCGTTGAGATATCTGTTATTGATTTTTTCGGCATCCTTTACCGTGAAAACAGAACCGAATCTGTTCACCGAGAATTCAAGGGAATCAGAACTTGAATTTTCCGCCATATCTGATGTTTCAGCCGCAATCTTATAAGAACCGTCAAAGATCTCTTCTGCCGTGAAATTATCAAATACCAGCTTTCTGATTGTACCGTTTTTGTCGTTTGTTACTTCCCATGAAGCAGTTATGTAATTTCCGTTTTCGTCAACAGCATATTTAACGGTCTTTCCGTCATTTTCAGTGGTCATTTTAAGTTCCGTATCGTTTCTGTAGAGCTTAACGCTGCCCGATTTGTAATTCTGATCGGTCATTTCCACAACGGGAGCAACATCTCCCTTATTTGCAGCCATAACGCCGGACATTTCAATATCAGGGGATTTCTGGTCGATCGTGAACGAAACATTAACAGACTTCATGGCATTTCCTGCAAGATCTTTTCCCGATACCGAAATCGTATATGTACCGTCCTTGCTGAAACTGCTTTTCGGAATTGTAATGGAATGAGACGATGTTCCGCTCCATTCTCCCGGATTATACGCCTTGCCGTTTATGGTTATATTTACACTCTTGGGATCGAAGTTTTCCTCGGTCACATTGACAACAGCCTGCACAGCATCATCTATATACGTATTATCACCATTGGCAACAACAGAACCGTCCGTCTTTTTCACAGTAACGGAAGCTGTCGGAGCAATAGTATCAACAACAAACGTACCGGATGTGTATTCATCAGCCGCATTTCCCGCAAGATCGGTGTTGCTGATATTTACGGAATATCTTCCGTCCGTGCTGAATACAAGATCCCTCGTATGCCTGAACTGATCCGAATTACTGTCGGTGGAGCTGTCATCTGCAAATCTGCTGTCAACGGCATTGTTTACAACAGGATCATCGAAATTTCTCTCGGCTATGGCAACATGAACCGTCTTGTGTGTATTGTAATATTTGATCTCATTTGAACTTTCAATTCCTGACACGGTTATAACAGGTTTCTGCTTGTCTATGCTGAACCGGCTTTCAGTCTGTGAACTGTTTGACGAATTATCAGTCATCACTATCTGGATAAAATCGTCATTTGCATCTCTTGTAACGGAAATATTTCTCGTAATGCTCTGGACAATATTCCTGTCGCTTCTTTCAACCGACCAGCCTGCGGAATCGCCTGTTATATTTCCGTCGGCATCTATCTGTATTTCGCTCCAGTTCTGGTCGTCCGACGTTCTCCACCTTACCGAACTGATTCCGGAATGCATATCGCTGACACTTATTGCAGCATTCACATTCTGATTATACAGCAGTCTGCCGGCTGTATCACGTCTTTCGGTCGGCGGCAGCGCTATGCTGATATGTTCGTATGCCGCATTGTCATGAGTCCCTTCTCCCTCGGAAATAAATCCGTTTGGAGAAACAACGGCAGATCTGTGATTTACCTTGTCGGTCGTCCATGCCCTGATATCGCCCCTGAATCCCTCGGGAATCACAAATTCGGCGGCATATGTATCGTTTTCGCCTGTCGGATAAAAAGCCGTATCGTCAAAAGTATATGTTCTGAACAGTGTTCCGTCAGAATTATAAAGCTCGCAGCAGATGAGATCTATTCCTGCACTCGCACCAAGATCATCCTTTACGGTTACTATCGCAATATGATCGGCGTTGTGGAAGTGGCTGTACTTTTCCGGATCACTTTCTGTAAGAAGGTCGGAATCGTTGTTTTTTACAATATCATTGAAACTGATAGAGTACACATACGGAGTTTCGGTATCCTTGTAAACAGTAAAATCTCTGGTTGTTGAGTTTCCGGCGCTGTCGGATACATTGACATGGAAATCAGATCTTCCGTCAACTCCTGTCTCTGTCGATATCGTATGCGGGGCATCGCTTGTAATTATTTCAAGACCGGTATAGTTGTCGGAACTTACAGTCTCTCTTGACTCTCCGTTTTCACGTTCCCTTACTATCTCTACGCTAGCTATTCCCGATTCCGCATCAGATATATCGTATTTCAGGCTGACATCGCTGCTGAACCAGATCTGCGTTTCGCCGTCAACGTCCTTTTCGTATCTGTTGTCGCCTGTCAGAACCGGTTTTTCCGAAACGAACGGAGCTATAGTTTCAAGAACAACAAAGCCGCTGCCTGTCTTATCGGATTTAAGAGCAATTTCATCCGATGTGTTTCCGACGTTATCTATGATCTTCATCTCCATAGTGCCGGCAAACACAGAGTTTCCCACAAGTTCTTCCGGAATGTTGAACACGGCATAGCCGTCCTTTATATCGGTTGAATCGAAAGAAACAGTTTCGCCGCTGCTTTTTACAAAACTGAGCACTGCTTTTTTATAGCCGGACGATGGAACACCGCTGCCGTCGGAAACAGGCACTCTTATATTTATCCTGTGATCGGCAAATGTTCCGTACTGATACATATTTATGCTTTCGTCAATATCGTTTGAACCCTCTCTGACACCACGTTCAAATGTACCCTTGACATCGGGAACAGTATTGTCAACAAAGAATCTGAAATCTTTGCTGTCGCTTTCGTTTCCGGCACGGTCAACAGAAACAAGTGCCACTGTCAGTTCTCCGCTGTCTTTCAGGGAAATTGGTTTATCTGCAAGACAGATTTTCACATCCGTATCATTTTTGCTTTTCAGATACGGAACAAAAGAAGTCTTGTCTGTCTTGTCCTGTTCAAAGTCAATATAACAGGAATCTTCCTTTTCAAGATCAGCCGCAAAGGATCTGACGCTTGTATAACCGCCTGTTCCGGTAATTTCATCTTCACCAATCACGATATCCCTGTCATTGATCTTAAATTTCAGAACGGATATTCCGGATCTTACCTCTCCGTCATCAACATCCTTTATGAAGATATCCGGATAATCACTGTACCATACTTTATCGTTATCGGTATATTCAGGCTTTCCGGCAGTTATATCGGCTGGCTGCGGCTTGGTATTATCTACAGTTATCGTGGAGGCAAAACTTAAATCGTCAGTCACATTGGTATCGCCGTCATATCTGTAGTAGTACGTTGCCGTGTTCCCTGCATAGTCAAAGATCTCCACCGCAATATAACCGCTGCAATTGGCATCTTTTACCTCGAACACTGCATCGGAGTTAAGATTATTTCCTTCCCTGACGACTTCCTGATCGCAGAAGCTGTAGATAATCTTCTCAACATCGGAGTAAGCATAGCCGGGGTATTCATCGTTGAAATCGGCTTTTACCGTCAGATTGTTTCCTTTTTGCAGATAACCGTCTTTTACTTCTTTATTTACGGTTATAGCTTCTGCTTTCGGATCTCCAAGGTCTATCTTCACGGTTACTGTTTTCGGAGATTCAACGTTTCCTGCCGCATCTGTCGCAAATATCTCTATTTTCTCATTTACGCCCTTAGCTTCGGGGTCTTTCAGTGATACATCGGCTGTAAAATAAATCTCTCCGTCATCATTTACATTCTTTTTCAGAGTTACATTGTACTTGTTTTCCGCGTTGGCAGTTTCTTTTTCTTCTATTGTACAGCTTTGCGAAACATCCCAGCCATGTTCAGGCTTTTCAAATACATGACCGGCAACGCTAATAGAAGCAACAGAAGAAAGATCTTTTGCATTCTTTATTTTTTCGATATCTTCCGTAAGATATGGGCTTGAAGTCTGAAGCTCACTGTCTATATCGCTGACAGTGAAATCAAAGCTGAATTTATTCTCATTTGACCATTCAGCCATACTCTCTGCGATTTTCGTTTTTGGCTCATAAGAATCAAGATAAATAATAAACGGTGTCATGGTGCACGGTTCGTAACTGTCGTCTACAATATTGTTCATAAGGAGAACCTTGAGTAATTTGATTTCGGTGTTATTTACTCTTATTAAACCTTTACCGGTATCAGCATTGGTAGAAAATGTGCTGGTGGCATTGAGATTATCTATAAAAGTAAACGTTTTATTAATGTAATCACATTTTGTCCATGTATAACTTGGTTTTGGCTTGACATATATTACATCGCCGACTGCCGTTCCTCCTATAAGTCCGGCTATAGCTTCGGCAATATTATTTTCTTCGTCCTCGGCGGTAATTCTTTTATAGAAAAGCTCTACCGGAACTTTATCGTCAGACTGAACTGTAAAATCGCTGTAATAATAAAGATCGCAGACAGGCTGATTATTATTCATTTTTTTTACAATTGTGTCATAATCAAACTTGACACCTTCTTTATTCGTCTCCGTCTTGTAACAGGACAAATAATATGTATTGCCCTTGTATACCGTAACATACGGAATACTGATATTATTACGCTGATTGAGATTCAGCTCGTAGTTTTCATCTTCGGCAACACCATCAAAACTTCTTGCGACTTTTACTTTTTTAGGCGCAGCAATAATTTCAATTTCAACAGTTACGTCATCTTTATAAGTGATTTGACTCTCATCAAGCAGATCCCAAAGTGCGGCGGTATAATGAGCACCATCATATATTTTACCGTTTATAACAAGATTTTTAGTACTTTCCTGATTGTCTGCGGATATTTCAATTCGTTCATTTTGCAGGTCTACCCAATTTGTATCGATACTAAGTTTATCCTGAAAGTTATTCCAATTCCAATTTTGAAGAACTTTTCTTGCTTTTGCATCCCTGCAGTTTATTATAACCGTTACGCTGCATTTATCAATGCTGAATTTTTTATTGTCGCCTATCTTTATTTCGCTGTCGCTTATATTTACAGCGCCGTCAACAACATATGTCTGATTACTTTCAGGATCAAACTTATAGCCAGCTTTCAATGTAAAAGAAGACACACCGATAACAGTTCCTTTTTTTACATAAACAGAACCATTTACGTTTATTGTATCTGTAAATTTAAAACTTTCAACGCTTTTATTATCGTTTGTCAGTTGATAATAGACAGTACAGTCGATCTGCTTTTTTATTTCATTATAAGCAGCATGATAGAGAGTTCCATTGTTACGGAATATATAATGTTCATTTCCTTTTAAAACCTCTGTTAATTCATCTTCCCTTTCCGGATCATATGCAATTGTCAGAGACTGTTCATTGTACATATTTTCGTTGAATTGATTCTCTTGCAACTTTGCAATAATACTTTTGTATATATCCGTTTTCACATTCTGAGGAATATCGTTGTCAGATTCCGGACTCAAATCAATATTCGCAGTTACTTTGGCAGTAGTCGTGGTCGTTGTAGTCGTTGTAGTCGCCGAAGTCGTGGTGACTGCCGGAGTAGTTGTCGTACTTGTTCCGGAATCCGGAACTTTAGTCGTCACCGGAGGAGTACTGCTGTTATATGCAGAAACTCTTCCTGCCGCAGCCGGACTTGCTCCATATGTTCCAGCTGCCGATACACCGGTCATTCCCAGCCCTGACGTTGCCGATAGAAATGTCAGAGCCGAGATAAACGCTGCCGTTTTTCTGAGTGTTTCTCGTTTTGGATTCATAATAATCAAACCGCCCTTAATTTATTTTTTTCTCTTTGATCTTGTAAATACAACTGCTGCCGAGCTGACAGCCGTTACTCCGCAGGTTATCAGAATTATTGCTGCCCAGTTATTTTCCTTTTTACCTGTATCTTCCTTGTCATTGCCGTCCGGCTTTCCCGTTCCGGTCGTTGAAGTGACTGTAGTTCTGCTGCCATCCGCCGTACCTGACGTGAATGTGGTCTTTGCAGCCGTTGATGCCGGATCTGTTGTAACGGCTTTTGTTGTTGTCACCGTTGACGTAGTTTTTTTATTCTGTGCCGGATCTGCCGCAGCAGTAACTGTTGGATTATGACTTTCACCGCCGTTATCTGCCGGAGCATCACCCACATCCGGTGTACCGGTATTTTCTCCGCCGCCGTTTCCGGGGACATCCGGTACTTGGGGTTCTTCCGGAGCAGGAGGTTCAGGCTGCTGAGGCTCAGGCTGTGCACTCTTCGCTATAAGAATGCCGCCGTTATTAAGTTCTGTAAATGATGTCTCATCACGTCTGCCTGAAAAATCATCGCTTAAATCTACCGACATTGACGATCCCGCAAGATATCTTGTGAAATTTACCGGATAAAAATCACCATTTTGAGCATCTTCCGGAATAACAACGTTTACGGTGATTATCACTCCGGAATTAGCTAAAAAAGGTTCGTAATCCGCCACTATGCCGCATCCCATCTTATCCGGTTCAATATCCGGATAAGACACGGTATTCGGAGGAAATGCATCCTCAACGCCCTCTGCGATTGAAAAAGGCTCTACTTCTTTAAATTCAAGCCTCGGGTCTTTTTCAAAATAAATCCACATTCCCGGAACAGGCGGACAATTCTCCATGTATACTTCAAGTGATACTACTCTGTTATCGGGAATATCAGCCAGATCTATCTCTTTTGTTTCAATGGTCAGGTGTATGTCAAGAGGTTCATCAAGAGCCGTTGTACACAAGCTCCACGAAGCTGCGATTGACAATGCCAAAACAGCGGATACTGCTGCGGATATTGTTCGTTTTAAAAAATTCATTCTCAAAATTTCCTTTCATTGCACAGAGATAACATCCGGATTGCCATGTATCACTATGATGCTGTCCTTTATTACCAGACTGTCGCTGTCCGGCATATTTAACGCCGTTCTTCTTGAATTTACGACCGTTGCCGCACCGCTTTGGGGTGCAGATCTCTTTGCCGAAGATATCAGCACTGTAGACGGAGGATCGTCCGCAGCCTGCCGGTTCATCGGCTTCTCCGGCGCATTTTTTCTGATATCCGGTTCAGTAACCGGCATATTTTTTATTTCTTCAATATTATTAAGAGATTTGTTTTTATTTTCAACATAGGCAAAATAATCCTCACCAGCGGAGATCTCTTTTTTCTTTTTATTTCCAAACTCCGACTTTATCATGGAAAATATCTGAAATTTTATAGAAAGAACTATAGTCAGTATCAGAAAAGCAATTCCTGATGTCAGAAAAATATATGATATATCATGCCATATTTTAGAACTCATTTTACCACCTTATTCATCAGCGTAAGCCATTTCAAGCTTCAGTTCCACAGCTTCGGTATCAAAACTTTCAGCGATGCTGCGTGCATAATCGTTGCTGTAAGATATTTCTCCGCCCTGATAGACTTTTCTGTTTATATGTTCAAGTATCTGCTCCTGACTTGCAGCATCCACGCCGTTCTGCCTGAACTTTGCAGAATATCTTGAAACAAGACTGAGAAGAGTCTGACACACACGCACACTTACAACCTCGTTAGATTCATCTATATATTCAGACATTTCCTCGATATTTTTCCACATATTCTCATAGAATTCCCTGCTGTCGGTGCCTTCTTTTTCCATGCGGTCTATATCGTTATAGAATTTTCCGATATTCAAAAAAATCTGTGCACGTTTATATGCTTCCGGCATACCTTCCCGGAGATCAGTTCCCGACACAGCCTTTTCAAACCACTCATAGGATTTGCTTATCCTTTTTTCTTCAAGTTCAAGTTCACGGCGCACAGTGTAATCTTTCTGTTCATCCTCGGTCATTCCGCCGGTATCATCTTCATATGGGCTGTAATACAGCCAGTAAGCGTTAGCTATCTCATACATACACTTGCCGTAATTATCATCGTTCTTTTTAATAGAATCCGGACTTTGTATCTCATTTATAATGAAATTATCCTCATCAGCATCAAGTTTACTGTCAGACGTAAAACTCTGTATCAGCTTTGAATAAATATCGTCCTTGTTAGTATGATCCAGTTTTATTGCTTCGGCGTAATTGCCCTTGTTGACATATGAAGCATAGCTTTCGGCGATATTTTTTTTGTCAAGCGACTTTGCCGCATACGAAGATACTCCTGCGAGAATAAAGGAGATAATCGTCATTGCCAGTGAAAAAGTCACCCAGCGAACACTCGAATGCCTTTCCACACGGCACAGATCTTTATAAATTGCATCGCATGACCTGTATCTCATTGCGGGGTCATCGGCAACACATTTCAGAATTATTCTTTTTATATCAGCGCTGATATTTTTATCGAACTTAAATCTTTCCTGAGAAGTCATCATACGGTTGTCGCTGTACACTCTCAGCGGTTTTCTGCCCTGTATCATGTGATAAAACGTAGCACCGATATTAAAAATATCCGTACGTTCATCAAGCCTTGACTGACGATACTGTTCGGGAGCAGCATACTCCGGAGTATATCCCGTAACGCCGGTTGCGTTCCTTATTGCCGTACCGAAGTCAATGAATTTAAGCTTCATTTTAGCTCCGTTGTCCATAAGAGCCTTGCTGGGTTTAAGAACCATTATATTTTCGGGCTTCATATCACTGTGAACACGTCCGGTACTGTGAAAGAATTTCATAAACAAGCATATCTGCTTTGCCGATTCTATGAACATCTTATCAGGCATGGGGCCGGCTTCCAGCATATATCCCATAGATTCTCCGTCAAGGAAATCCTGTACAATATAAAAGTATCGGTCTGTTTCAAATCTGTGAATGATATTAGGGAAAAATGCGTTTGACTGATCCGTCTCATAAAGTTCTTTTATAAGAGCAGATTCAAGCTTTGCCATATCATATTCTTCCGCTTTTGATTTGTCGATCTCTTTTATTGCTCTTACGGCTCTTTCAGCCTGAATATCATAAGCCTTGTATACAACAGAAGTTCAGCCCCGTC
>OIYT01002431.1_pt1 | contig 11386 bp, 14 predicted proteins | sample 1588201 | NCBI WGS metagenome assembly OIYT01 (sample SAMN03283260) | human gut metagenome | biome: human-associated habitat; material: feces | host: Homo sapiens | place: USA | collected 2013
GCTGACCAGGAGTAAGGCTCTTTAGCACTTCCTCGCCAACGCTTCTCTCTGTTACCTTGGCAATAAAATCTTTTACTACCTTGTAGCTAACGTCAGCCTCCAGCAGAGCCATTTTAACTTCACGCATTGCCTCTTTTACATCGGCTTCGCTAAGTTTACCTCTTGATTTAAGACGCTTGAACACGCCGTTTAGTTTTTCTGAAAGTCCTTCAAACGCCATAAGCTGTCCTCCGTATAATTTTTTTATCTATATCTATTCTTCTTCGGTATATTCTGCGTTGTCAAATTCATCAAGCTTAGAATCGAGATTTTCAAGAAGCACTATCACCTTTTCGGCGATATCTTATCTTGCGGATATCAAAACGGGAAAAGCCCGCCCCGGCAGCCTGCTCGACTGCCTGCTTTACATCACCTTCTTCCCCAAGGTGGTCTCGGGACCCATCACTCTCTGGCGCGACTTTTACGGCTTTATCGACTCGCGCACCGTCACGCTTGACGGCATATCCGACGGCGTGAGCCGCGTGATGATAGGCTTTGCAAAAAAGCTGATACTTGCCGACACATTCGGCTCGGCTCTCGCCGCCATGGACGAAGCGGTCGATGTTCCCACGGCGTGGTTCGCCGCGCTGCTTTATATGCTGCAGATCTATTTTGATTTTTCGGGATATTCCGACATTGCGATCGGTCTTTCGGGCATGCTCGGCTTCCCGATGAAGGAAAACTTCAACTTTCCATACCTTTCCCGCTCAATCACCGAATTCTGGCACCGCTGGCACATCTCCCTCGGCACATGGTTCAGGGAATACATCTACATTCCCCTCGGCGGCAGCAGGCAGGGCAAAAAAAGGACGGTCCTCAACGTGCTCACGGTCTTTCTGCTCACGGGGATATGGCACGGCGCGGGGCTCGGCTATTTTCTCTGGGGCATGATAAACGGAGTCTGCAACGTCATAGAAAAGCTGATAGGCGAAAAGAAGTTCTACAAAAAGACGCCGGGGCTCGTCAAGTGGCTGTTCACGACGCTCATCACATTTTTCAGCTGGGAACTTTTCCGCTTCGGCAAGCTCTCGCTCTTCAACGACCAGCTCATGATAATGTTCGGTCTGAAGCGCTTTACCGCGATACCGTACACATGGCGGTATTACCTTGACGCTCAGATCGTTACCCTCGCCGTCATCGGCGCTCTCGGCGCGACCGTATGGGGGCTGCCGAAGATCAGGAATGCTTACCTTAAATTCACCGGGACCAAGACCGGCTACCTGATAAATCAGCTTGTATTCGTCCTTCTGTTCATCATTTCCGTAATGTTTATGGTGAGCTCACAGTACAGCCCGTTCATCTACTTCCGTTATTGATCCGAGGAGAAACGAATTGAAAATACTGCGTATCATGACCGTGACTGCGTTCGCGGTGCTATTACTGATCCCGATAGTGTTTTTTAACTTCACCCCCGACTCCGTCTCCGAGATAGACAATCGCAAGCTCGCCGAGGATCCGTTTACGGCGGAAGGCGATTTTTCGGAGAATTTTGAAAACTATATCAATGACCGCCTCGGCTTCAGAAGCGGCATGATAACCGCCTACACCGTGCTCAACGACCGACTGTTCGGCAAGATGGTGCACCCGATCTATGAATACGGCAAGGACGGCTATGTTTTCGGCTCGGGGATATCTACCACCGAGTATTTCGGCGAATATCACATCGCCTTTGCCGACATGGTCAAAAGCATTCAGGACTACTGCGACGAACGCGGTGTGCCGTTTCTGTTCGTTTTCGAGCCTGCAAAGCCCGCCATTTATACGGACAAGCTCGCAGACGGCATAAATTATGACCGCGAGTGGGTCGATCTGTTCTTCTCGGAGCTTGACAAGCGCGGCGTGAACTACCTTGACAACACCGAAACGCTGCGCCGTGCAAGGGAGGAGGGCGTCGAGGTGTTCAACCGCAAATACGACGCCAACCACTGGAACGATCTCGGTGCATTCTACGGAACGCAAAAGATCCTTGAACGTCTCGGCAGCGTTTTCCCGTCGCTGCACGTCAATCAGCTGTCAGAATTCGAGCTTACGGAGGGACACGTCGATTCCCTTCCCGTCTCAAAATTCCCGATCGACGAGCTCATTCCCATGATCGCGAAAAAAGCCGTATACAGCGATATCAGCAGCGAATATTCCGGGATATACCTTGACAGTAATTATGACTACTTTGCCTATTATGTGAATCAAGACCGCATCGGCAGCGGCACACCGCGCACACTGATGTTCCAGGGCAGCTACATGAACGGCAATGGCAGTAAATTCATGATAAACGCCCTCGGTGAATACATCAGCGTTCACGACTATTGCAACGTGATAGATTTCCCGTATTACTTTAATATATTCCAACCGGAATGCGTCGTGTTCGAGGTCGCCGAGTATACCTTCGGCGAGGGGTACTTCAGCCTTGAAAAAATGCAGGAAATAAACTATAACCCCGTGCTTTCACTGCCTGCCGACGACGAGAGCGCCGCCGACCCGGGCACCGCCGAAAAAGCCGAGGGCGTAAATATCGCCTTTGAAAAACACGGCGAGCTGATCGACATAGTGTGGGAGACCGACGAAGTATACAGCCACGTGTGGGTGTCGGCTGATCGGGTGTACGATATGTTCCCCTTCGACGGCGGCTACTACGCAACGGTAAAGGCAGACGATCTCGGCGCACTGTCGGAAAAACTCGATATCTACACATCGGACGATCCTGACGATAGCATATGGGACGACACGTGGGACGACAGATCGTGGGACGACACGACCGATGACACATCCTCGGCGAGGGATACCCGCAGGTGAGCATGGACCGCTCCGCAAAAAACGAACAATAAAGAAGCCCCCTTAATACGATGAAATGAAACGATCGTATCAAGGGGGCAATTGTATGCCGGGAAAGTGCCGATGCGCCGGGGGAGATGCCGCCCATCCGAGACACGGCACGTGCCCGGCCGCGATATCGAATGCCCCGTCAACTCCGGAGCAAATAACCGAAAAAATCGACGCATCGCCGCGCAAAAAGCTCGGCGATCTTTGAATTTATTCGGATTTTCCGCTAGCAATCCGTCGGGAAACAATGTATAATTGATAGGTGTAAATATATCTGTTTATGAGGTGAAAAATGGCTGCAAGCTACAAAAAATTGTTCAAACTACTGATCGACCGAGAAATGTATGATGATCACAATTTGTCGGAATATATGCCAAGCGCGCATCATTTTCGCCAACCCGAGAAAAAACATAAACAGTAATTTGCATGCCATACGGTACGCGCAGTGTCTTTGGGGAAGATAGCATATGCCTGCCGGAGTACTGTAACGGAGCATATCAATATTTCGGGAGTTGGGGCATTGAATAGATATAAGATCAATATAATGTTCGTCTGCCACGGCAACATCTGCCGCAGCCCGATGGCGGAGTTTATCTTCAAGGACCTTGCAAAAAAGCAAGGCGCGGCGGATCGCTTTTCAGTCGCTTCGTCCGCCACAAGTGCGGAAGAAATTCGGAACGGCATCGGCAATCCGGTCTATCCTCCGGCGAAAGCCGAACTGGAGCGGCACGGGCTGTCCTGCAACGGCAAGCGCGCGGTGCAGCTTCAAAAGAGCGACTACGACAAATACGATCTGTTCATCGGCATGGACAGCGCAAACATCCGCAATATGCTCCGCATTTTCAGCGGCGATTCTACGGGAAAGGTGCATAAACTGATGGATTACACCACCCGCGGCGGTGATGTCGCCGATCTGTGGTATTCCGAGCGATTTGATGTGGCGTATCGGGATATTTATGAGGGTTGCACAGCACTTCTTGACGCCATTCTGAAACAGGACAAGCAATGAAATGAGGCGATTTTTGTGACCGAAGTAGTAGCGGCTCTCATCTGGGAGGGCGAAAAGTTTATGATCTGCCAGCGCCCGGCGCACAAGGCAAGAGGACTTCTTTGGGAGTTTGTCGGCGGTAAGGTGGAACCCGGCGAAACCAAAGAACAGGCGCTCGTTCGTGAATGTCGGGAAGAGCTTGCCGTCACTCTCTCTGTCGGCGATGTGTTTATGGATGTTGTCCACAAATATCCTGACATCACCGTACATCTGACACTGTTCAATGCCACCATTGCCGAAGGCATTCCGCAGAAGCTGGAGCATAACGACATCCGGTGGATTATACCGGAAGAGATCCCGGAATACGACTTCTGCCCGGCAGATGAAGAAATACTTGTACAATTAATAAAACGAAGCCAATGGAGGTGAAAACATGATGGATAAGAGAAAAGTTACGCATTCTTTTACTGCGTATCAATGCAGAATCTGCCCAAAATATCGCACAGATAATTTGCTGACAAAATCTGAAGAAAATGAGGATCCTATAGATTTAGCAGAACTTCTTGATCAATATTTTGCATACATAAAAAGAAGTAAAATTGATGAATATACAAGTAGGACGATTCTGTTAGAACAAAGCAAAGAGGAAACAGATATTATGGATAGTGTTAAACGAATTGTAGTTCATCCAAAGGCAGGAAAAGCGAATGAAGATTTCACGGTTGTCGCACATGACACAAATGCGATAACTCGATTTGACGGAAGCAAAAATTCGGCTATCTATAGCCATAGCGTTTTTTGCTATTTGAAGGGTGAGGAAAATGTTTTCATTTTCCATAGATACGGACAAAGTGGTTGTAAAACGGCTTTCCAAAATACGTTCAATACTTTCTTGTCATCAAAAGGGTTGGTATGCCATTTAGATGTCTTGGTTTCCGATGGAATGTTTGAAGGACATGAAAAATATCATCCAGAAAAACTTAGCCTTATTACTACTTACGAGGACATTTCAAGCGATCTTGCAGACAATATAAGAAAAAAGAAGCGAAAAAAGATTGAGCAAGAGGTTATAATAGCACTGAATGCCCCTAAGGCCGTTAATATTGTTGAATATTTGCGTAACATAACAAAAAAGCAGCCGACAATTACAGAACTAAAATCAGTGTTAATTAAAGATTCTTTTACTGATCAATTTGATGACGCTAAACTGACACTTAAATTTGGTCAAGTTAGAAGGAAAATTAGTCTGTCGGAGTTTTCAGGGCTGATTGCAGAATATGATATTACAAGTGATATTGAATACGCGGTAGATGGATCTGTAAAGAAGGAGAGTTTGTATGCGTTAGCTGATCGGTATGCGCTGACGTTTTTGGAAGATAAGGAGTAATACTATGGGAATATGGAAAATTATTTGCGTATTGGTTGTGTTGGTATTAGTTGCTTTTAATCCTAAGGTGCAACTTACTAAAATTTTTGTTGAACAGTTCAAAGTTTATACCAATGATAAAACTAGGAAGATTTCTCCGTACGATATTGTTTCTTTTATAGTAGCTCCGATTGTTTTGAGTGTGATTGTTGCGCTATCATTATCTTATGAAGAAATGAGCAACGCCTCCGAAACAATAATAACAGTTTTTTCAATAGTAGCTACATTATTGCTATCGTTCTTGGCGTTGCTTGTTGATAAGAGTACAACAAATTCAAAAGAAAAAGAAGTTGTCAAACAGACTTTTGTAACAATAACAGTAGACATAATTTACTCTATATTTGTAGTTGTTTTGTTTGCGATTCCGTATTTTATTGAGCTAAATGCGATTTTTGAGAAAATATTTGTTGGAGTAGTATCTTTCTTAATAATTAAGATTTTGCTTAATGTTTTTATGATATTAAAACGAGTATTTGCAGTTTTGAATGATGGCAATGATGCCAACAAAGAAAATTGAAATGAGTGATAAGTATTTAAATGAAATCTGCGAACGCTGGGGAAACACCTCGGCCTACCGCGAGCATGAACAAAAAGCAAAAACCTACACAAAAGAGAGGTGGGCAGAGGCAAACGATGGCTTGATGGCTATATTTGCTGAGCTTGCCGCGTGCAAGGACAGCGGTGCGAGTGCTGATTCTGCTGAGACACAGGCGCTTGTAGCCAAGCTTCAGGTGCACATCACCGCCAGCTATTACACCTGCACCGATGAGATTCTCTCAGGTCTTGGCAAGATGTACGTTGCCGACGAGCGGTTCAAGAAGAATATTGACAAGTATGGTGAAGGAACCGCCGTATTTGCTTCGGAAGCTATAGCGGTGTTCTGTCAGGAGAAATGATATGGTAAAGGATTTGATGCATGATCCGATTTTCCTCGCCGGGAAGTCGGAGATTGCGACGAAAGAAGATTTACCCATCGCACAGGACCTGCTCGACACATTGATGGCGCACAAGGAAACCTGTGTCGGTATGGCGGCGAATATGATCGGCGTGAAAAAACGCATCATCGCGTTTCTCGATGAGAGCGGACGGACTCCGGTATACACCGTGATGCTCAATCCCGAGATCATCAAAAAGGATGATGCATATGACACTGAAGAAGGCTGTCTGTCGCTTCTCGGAGATCCCCGCAAGTGCAAGCGGTATAAAACCATCAAAGTGCAGTATCAGACTGCCACAATGCAGACAAGGTTGAAAACCTATACCGGCTGGACGGCGCAGATCATTCAGCACGAGGTGGATCATTGTAACGGGGTTTTGATATAGTCTGCAAGACGATGGATACTTAATTGCTAACTTTCCCGTTTTCGCTGGACTTCATGCCGCCTTTGTGGTATTGTGTGTGCTTACAAATGGGGTGCGCACAATGGCATGGATTACGACAAAAGAATATGTTGCGGCAAGGCAAATGAAAAAGAACGGAGACTGTATTCCCGGGGACAAACCCGGCGGAGCAGTCTCCGTTTGTGTTACAGGTGAAGGGGTGAAAAGCAATGAATAGAAACTGCAGTCCCTCCGCCATCGGCAGGCGCATTGCCGACCTGCGCCGTGAAGTCGAGCTTACACAAGGAGAGCTGGCGGAAAAAGCGGACATTTCGGTGGTGCATCTCTCCAACATTGAGCTCGGCAAGAAAACGCCGGGTTTGTCCACACTCATCCGCATTGCAGAAGCGCTCGATGTGGCAACCGACTGGATTCTGCGGGCAAACACACCCGGCACATACGCTGTGGCGAACGAGAAAATCGGAGAGTTGCTTGCCGACTGCACGAATGACGAAATGTTGAGCATTCTTCGCATTCTCGAAGAAGTCAAGAAAGTCATGCGGCATAACTGAATAAGGAACGGCGTTAGCGGGACTGTCAGCCACGCTTTCGCATTTGAATGCAAAAGAAGGGTAATTACAAGCAAACATATAAATCGCGCGTGCGACCGTTTTGACGGCAATGTAAGCCATCAGAAACTGCGCCGCAGGAAACAAAGAAAAAAGCATAGCGAAACAAAAAGTTCTGAAAACCTATTGACAACGCGTCGTTGCCATGGTATAATAACAGAACAATGAGTTCCGAAATTATCAGAGGTGCGTTTATGAGAGTCATGAGTGAAGAAAAACTGCAAAAGCTCGCGGAGTTTATCAAGCAGTATGCGCGGGACAACAACGGTGAGTCCCCGAGCCTTGCGGATATCATGGAATATATGGGCATGGTCAAGTCGACCGCGTATCGGCATATCTTAGAGCTTGAAAAGCGCGGCATCATTTCCTATTCGGGGAAAAATACGCTGGAAACACCCTTGCAGAAGAAAATGCACGTGATGTCCCGCCGCATTCCCGTGGTCGGAATGATCGTGTGTGGCACGCCCGACGAGCAGGAGGAGCATATTTCAAGATACCTTGCCGTTCCGGAGGAATGGCTCGACGGTGAATGCTTTCTGCTGGAAGCATACGGCGATTCCATGGCGGACATCGGCGTTCACGCGGGCGACCTTGTGCTGGTCAAGAAGACAAATGTCGCAAATAACGGGCAGGTTGTCGTTGCGCTTACGGAAGAAGGAAACACGCTCAAGCGCCTGTATTACGAAAACGGCAAACCAGTGCTGTATGCCGAAAACAGCAGCTACACCGAAAAGCAGCGCGTCATTCACCCGAAAGAGCTGACGATTCAGGGCGTGGCGCTGAAGGTTATCAAAGATATTATCTGATGCGCAACATAGAAGCGAAAACAATCCTGTCCGCGAAAAACGAACAACTGCGCTTGACCGAAAGGAAAAAAATATGACCCTTGAAGAACTGAAAATCCGTCAGCTGACAAATCAATATCTGCTCGCGCCTGTGGACAAGCTGACCGTGATGCGCGACCTTTGCGGCGTGCAGGCGCAGTTTATGACGAACGCTCTGCACTCACTGAAAATCCGTACAAACGACTATGACGAGCAGACCGTCGCCGACGGACTTGTGAAAAACTGGTCTGTGCGCGGCACGGTTCACGTGTTTGCCGAAAGCGACCTGCCGCTGTTCATCCGTTGCAACAACGGCGCGGATTATCGCAAAAACGAATGGCGGGGATATTCCTTTTGGAATCAGCGTAGCTGCTGGGCTTTGACGCCCGAACGGCAGAAATATCTTGCGGATATCATCATAGCGGCGGTCACGGAGAGGGCATATACGCGAGACGAGCTAAAGGAGCTTTGCCGCGCAAATGGGATGACAAAAACCGAAGAGGATTGTATGTTTGAATCTTGGGGCGGCGGTATACGCGAGCTTTGCGAGCGCGGATTTATGAACTACACCGTGCAGGAGAAAAAGCAGTATATCGCCTCACCGGAGTTTTCGCCGATCCCCGAGGAAGAAGCAAAATTTGAGATAGCGCGGCGGTATTTTACGAATATCGGCCCCGCGACGATACACGACGCGATGTATTTTACGGGCGCAAAGCAGGCGGAGGTCAAAAATTGGCTTCGGGACTTGCCCGTCGAGTCGTTTGACTTTGGCGGCAGGACATATTATTACATCCCAAATGGGAAAACATACGACCGAGACATTCCGCATTGCATTTTCCTTGCGGGATTCGATCAGCTTATGCTTGGGTATCAGAAAAAGGAAAGCATCTATTTAAAGCCCGAATATCTGCGCGGTGTGTTCAATCTTGCGGGTATCGTTATGCCGCCGCTGCTCCTCGACGGCGATGTGGCGGGGATATGGAAAAATAAAAACGGGAAGCTTGAGATAAAGTGCTTCCGTAGCCTGTCGCAAGCCGAAAAGAGCCATATTGAGCAAGCGGCAGATAAGCTCTGGGACGGTGTAAAAGCAATAAAATATGTTGAGGGATGACTACGAGCGGCAGAGACGCGTAAACGTGTTGCCGCCCGGTAATAAGGAGAAGGAGAATGGAACTGTCGGTATTTTTCAAAAGCGTGATCGATCAGGACCGCGCACCCGTCGTGCTATGCGATCTTGATCATACAATCATTTACATGAACCCCGCCGCCATCCGCAATTATGCCAAACGCGGCGGAGAAAAGCTAATCGGGCAGAGCCTGCTTGCCTGTCACAATCCGCACTCGCAGGAGCTGATCCAAAAAACGGTCGCGTGGTTCCGCGAAAGCCCGGAGCACAACATCATCTACGAATTCCACAACGAAAAAGACAACCGCGATGTCTACACGGTTGCTCTTCGTGATGCGGACGGTATGCTGATCGGGTACTATGAAAAGCACGAGTACAGAAATCCCGAAACGGCGAAACCGTTTGATTTCGGGGACAAATGAGAGGTAAAACAATAATCGACACATGCCCTCGGTTGATTTTCTGTCAAAACAGTTTAGCAGACTTGCCAAATGATATCTGTACTTTCCACGAGATTTCGGATACAATAAAATCGCGGTCAACCGAAAAACAAAAATAAGGAGCGATAAAATATGAAAACTTTAGGAGAAAGAATAGCTGACCTTCGCAGAGAAAGAGGTATCACGCAGGAAAATCTCGCCGGAATCATCGGCGTTTCTGCACAGGCGATTTCAAAATGGGAAAACAACGCGACCATGCCCGATATAACGCTTCTTCCGATTATAGCAGATACACTGGGTGTGACGATTGATGAGCTTTTCGGAATCAGGCGTAAGGTGCAGGAAAAGCTGATTAATTGCGAAGAAACTCCCAAGGCGGTTTACGATCAGATATTGAATACCATGTGGAGATCGGGAGATAACAACGATTTTGCGGAAAGAGCAAAAGCGCAGTTTGCGAAGAACCCATACGAGCACAGCGGATTCGTTTCCGAAGTTGCCGGCGCGGTATATGCAAATAAGGATATTGCTCTCACATATCTCCCGAGCGATAAGGAATCCTTGAAACTGCTTGAAAATGAAGATGCGGCAGAGCTTTTGAAAATGCTTTCAGATAAAAATGTGCGCCTTGTGCTTGCGTATCAATTTGAAAATCCGGAAAAAGCATTTACGGCTTCCTCTGTTGCCGCAAAGGTCGGGATATCCGAGGAAGAGGCAAAAGACGCGCTTGAAAAACTGTTTGCTTGCAACATGACCACCGCGAGGGATGTCGATGCTGGCTTGGAAGAAATGTTGCGGATTTATCAGGCGTGGGGCGCATATAAAATGCCGCTGCTTTTGTTCCCGCTCCTCTCACTGGCAGATAGTCTCGCGCATTTCAGAGAGAATTGGTACGGCTTCAGAGGATAACAATCGAAAGTGATCCATCATCCCGGCGGTGAAACCGGACACTTTGAATGATGGTAGGTGCGGATGAGCATCGGGATTATACCGATGCTCATTTTTGTATAAAAAGCCCCGCCGTAGCGGGGCTTTCTTCATTTTATTTGCTTGCTTTCTTTCGGATCCCGAAAACAAAATCGCTTTCTTAGTCGAAATTCAAAAATCGACTATTTCCTTATCTTTCTTTCTCACAAAATGAGAAAGAAATCAACACTCTCCGCAATGCGAGACTAATTCCCGTATAGGGAGCAGAAGACATCGCGCCGACGAAGAAAAAATATAAAAATTTTTACCGCAACAAGGTCACGAAGCACCGGTTTTCAAGCGTGTTTCGGAGTCGGTTCGTAGAAGATTCGAAAATAAATTCGTAGAAAATTCGTAGAAAAAACAAGGCGCCGATAACACGCTCGGAAGCCGAAGTCAATCCATTGTGCAAAAACCACAAAAAAGAGGCGTTTTTGATAAGAAAAAGCCCTCGAATCTGTGCATTTTGCACTAAACTCGAAGGCTTTCTGGTCTGAGTGACACGACTTGAACGTGCGGCCTCTACCACCCCAAGGTAGCGCGCTACCAACTGCGCCACACCCAGATCTATACTTGATAATGCACCGATGACGTTCCGCGAGGTTCATCTTTTCGAATGCTCAGTTATTATAGCACAAAAATCCCGTCAAGTCAAGGGTTATTCGCGTTTTTTTGCACATTTGATTCATTTTTTCTTTTAGGATCATATCTGCGGCAAGCCGTGTGCCTTCCGAAAGTCAAAATGCAGTCCGGTCTGCGGCGCGCGGAGCCTTCATAGCCGGAACGAAAAATCAACCGGCGGATTTCGCCG
>OIYT01002432.1_pt1 | contig 11380 bp, 12 predicted proteins | sample 1588201 | NCBI WGS metagenome assembly OIYT01 (sample SAMN03283260) | human gut metagenome | biome: human-associated habitat; material: feces | host: Homo sapiens | place: USA | collected 2013
TCCTCTTCTTTATCGGCATTCTTTACGGTAGAGTCTCCGGTAAAGAAAATAACAGGTTTGCCTTTCTTACGTTTTAATCCATTTACAACAGGCGTCTGCAATGGCTTGAGGTACTTTTTTAATTCCAGTTTTTTACAGGATGCGATACCTTCGGCAGCCGATCCGGCATTGATTTGTGCACCGAACTCGCTGGTATGTATCTTATCGAGGTAAAACATGTAATTGACTTTCTCCCTACCGAAACGTTCGAACTTATTTGCTGTGATATCTTCTACAACTTTCTTGAAGCTGTCAAAGTTAGTGATATCATCAGCTGAGTATCCTGCTTTCTTTAACAGTTCTTTGTTGTAAATGATTCCGTATGACTCTATAACATATCCGATTCCTGCGACCTTATCGCCATCCTTAAGTGCAAAGTCCTCAGAAGTGAGTTCTTTATACACCTGTGATGATCCAAGATCATAACAATAGTCCTTCCAGGAAGCAAGACCAACCGGTCCATTTACCTGGAACAGGGTAGGTGATTCTGACTTACCCATCTCACTCTTAAGAGTAGTCTCATACTGACCAGAAGCTGCTGTAACTACCGTCACATCAACGCCAGTCTCTTCTGTGTACACCTTAGCAAGCTCCTGCCACTGTGCATCCTGCTCCGGCTTGAAGTTCAGATAATATACAGAGCCCTTTGCATCTGCCTTCTTTCCTGCTCCATCTGAATCTCCTGAGCCACATCCTGTCAACATGGTACCTGCCATCATAAGTGACAGTCCAAGTGCCGCAATACCTTTCTTGTTCATATTGGTTCCTCCCATAAAATAATAAAATTTTTCCTTCAGTCATCTCTTATACGAGCTGCTTAATGGTTACTTTGTTTTTTTGGAAACGTTTCTGGAACCGTTTCCATTTGATATATCTTATATTAGTTGTTTATGTACAAAATGTCAATACTAATTTCAATTTTTTTATCACTTTTTGCATTTTTTCACATAGCTCACCATCCAGGCTACATAAAAATGTATAATTTTTGTCATATTCTATCCTTTCTGAATATTATAAATAGAACTATTGAATCTGAAAGGACTATCCTATGAAATGCAACAACCATTGTTCTCCGAACAGACCTGACTGTCGTGACAACATCTGCACTATAGATCTCCGGGAGAAAGCGTTACAGAACCACAATTACCGCGAAACCGTGTGGACCGGCTGTTTCATGCAGATGACAGTCATGTGTATACCTGCCTGCTCAGACGTAGGTTTGGAAATCCATGATAATACCGATCAGATCATCCGGATCGAACAGGGACAGTGTTCAGTCAGGATGGGCTGCTGCCCAAACGAACTGTGCTTCCGTCAGAATCTTTGTGCAGGAGAATGCGTCTGTATACCAGCCGGCACATGGCACAACATCATCAACATCGGCAATAATCCACTGAAGCTCTCATCCATCTATGCCCCACCACATCATCCCAGGGGAGAGACACAGGCCACCAAAGCCATGGCTATGGGAATGGATTGCTGATATGTTTTCATGTGACATGAGGTAGAACGCATTGCCGGATTTATTGTCCCATTGTTTTAAGCATGCTTCTGTCCTCCATCAAAAAAGACACCAAATTCTGCCTGCCCGTCTGACATTGGGCAAGCGGCATTTAGTGTCTTTGCTATTTCCGTATTAATTTTTCATACACATGCCATAATACATTGCCATGACCAAGTTATTTTTAATCTCGGTCAGTCGACATAGATATATTTATAGTAAATACCTCGCCGGCAACCTCCGCGCTCACCTCATGTCCCAGCTTGTCTGCAAGGCACCTTACTATGTAAAGTCCCAGCCCTGCGCCCTCCTTCTGTCTGGACTCTCCACGGCAGAACGCATCGAATATCATATCCACATCTATCTCATCGTCCGAATCTATGTCAGAGTGCCGCCACGTCCACGTCTACAGTCTCTATCGCATCGTCCAAGAACGGATTCCACCCTGACAAGCAGCTCATCCAGATCAAACGGCTTTGTGATATAGTCATCAACTCCATAAAAAAATCCCGAAATATCGATTCCTGTCGATACTCCGGGATCTTATACATCTTTTATGAATATGATGAAAGAAATTGTTTTGTCCTCTCCATCTTCGGATTGTCAAATACCTGGTCAGGTCTTCCCTGCTCAAGTATATATCCATCATCCATGAATATGACCTGACTTGCAACATCCTTTGCAAATGCCATCTCATGGGTAACAATTATCATGGTCGTCTTTTTGTCTGCAAGGTTTCTGAGGACCTTAAGTACCTCTCCTGTGAGCTCCGGATCAAGAGCCGATGTAGGTTCATCGAAACACAGGATGTCCGGCTGCAACGCAAGCGCCCTTGCTATGGCAACTCGCTGGCACTGTCCGCCTGAAAGCTGGTGAGGATAGTTGTTCATTCTGTCCTCAAGTCCCATCTGGCGTAGAAGTTCCTCTGCCTGGACTCTTATCTCGTCGAGTATATTCTTCTTATTTACTTTGAAATCCGGTCTCTCCTTTGCAAGAAGCTCTCTTGCAAGCATTACGTTCTGAAGCGCAGTGTACTGTGGAAAGAGATTAAATGACTGGAACACAAGTCCAAAATGCAGTCTCTTCTTGCGCACCTCCGACTCCTTGAGTGTCTCCGGCTTGTCCGTATCAAGCAGGATCTCATCATTTACACGGATAACTCCATTGTCCGGCATCTCCAGAAAGTTCAGACAGCGAAGAAGTGTTGTCTTTCCACTTCCTGATGATCCTATGATAGAAAGGACCTCGCCCTGCTCCAGAGAAAAGCTTATATCCTTGAGCACATCTGTCTTGCCAAACTTCTTTTTTATATGTTCAACCTCTAATATAGCCATAGCTGCTCCTCCTATTAATCTGTATCGCCCCTCTGCTCCGCAGTGGGGCAGGTCGTCGGAGCCGATTCCGAGTATGAACTGCGTTCATAGCGGCTCCTCCTATTTAATATGTATCGCCCCTCTGCTCCGCAGCGGGGCAGGTCGTCGGAGCCGATTTCGAGTATGAACTGCGTTCATAGCGGCTCCTCCTATCTAAAGAAATCAAGTTTCTTCTCTAATTTGCCAAGTAAAACTGTTAGTACGCCATTCCAGATCAAATAGTAGAATGCGCAGAAGAAGAGTGGCCATATTGCACCTGAGATTCCCTGTGAACCTTTCATGAATGCCTGTCCTGCCCAGATTATCTCCTGAAGTGCGATGATACGGGCAAGGGACGTATCCTTGACCAGAGTTATGATCTCGTTGGACATCGCCGGAACTATCTTCTTTATCATCTGCAAAAGCTTGACCTTGAAGAATATCTGCTTTGGAGTCATGCCGAGCACGAGTCCGGCTTCCTCCTGTCCTACAGGAATACCCTGGATACCTCCACGATAAATCTCTGAGAAATAGCAGGCATAGTTCACTATGAATGACACCGATGCCGCAACAAATCTTCCGCCTTCGCCGCCGCCCCATACCGGATTGTGAAATACAAGTCCCGGGAAATAATATATGATGAGCAACTGTATCATAAGTGGTGTACCTCTCACTATCCATACAATGAACTTCATAAGATAGCTGAGTGGTTTAAACTTTGACATGGAACCGAGTGCTATAAGAAGTCCAAGCGGAAATGCACCGAGCAATGTCACGAAGAACAATTTTAATGTCTGTATAAATCCTGTATTAAGAGCTCCAAGTACGACCGGGAGCTGTTCAAAAAACAAATCCATAATAATTTTTCTCTCTAAGTGATGGTAAAAATACTAATTATATCTTATCTATTACTTTGTAAGTGCAGCCTGTACCTTATATGTCTCAGCACACTTCTCCATTGAGCCGTCAGCCTTACTGTCTGCAAAGAACTTGTTGAGTTCGTCTACGAGATCTGAGCCCTTTCTGAAACCAACGCCATACTCCTCACTGTTAAGACCTACGGTATATGTGAGCTTGTCATAACCTGTTCCCTCGCCAACCATAGCTGCTGCCATGAGCGAATCAATGATTGCTGCATCTGATGTTCCAGCTGCAACTTCCATGAGTGCATCTGCCTGTGCCTTTACCGCTGTATAGTTGAGCCCAAGCGCCTTGGCCTGATCCTCTCCTGCGCTTCCTGCCTCTACAGCAAATGTAAGCTCCTTGATACTGTCAACTGTCTGATACTTGTCTGCCTTATCATTTGGCACGATAACTACCTGAGCATTGTTGCAGTATGCATCTGAACATGCCATTGAGCTTGTAACCTCATCTGTAAGTGTCATACCATTCCATACACAGTCGATGGTCTTGCCGTCAAGCTCCATGATCTTGTTGTCCCAGTCTATCTCCACGAACTCTGCCTTTACGCCAAGGCTCTCTGCAAATGCTGATGCCATATCTGCGTCAAATCCGATCCAGTTGCCTGACTCATCCTTGTAATCCATCGGTGCGAAGTCTGTAACGCCGACAACGAGAGTTCCCTTATCCTTTACATACTCCAGATCACTCTTTGACTCACTCTTAGATCCGTTATCAGATCCGCCGCATCCAACCAATGAAAGCCCCATTGCTGCCACTAAGAGCAGTGATAATAACTTTTTCATACTTTTTTCCTCCTGAAATATACTTGGCAGATGCATGAAACACACTACACCGGGCATCTGCATGATATACAGCCCTATTAGGGCACAACACGGTAACATAGTAACAGTTTATCATGGTAAAGTCAAATCTAAGATTATGAAAAAACATGTAAATATATTATGTAATAATAATAACCACAGAAGATCTTACTCTTCTGTGGTTAGGATGCTCACCATCTGGAATTATTTTACATACGCTCTGTCAATATGTATCACACAATAGTAATTTTTATTGTACTCACTAACTTTTTCATTGATATAGGCTATTATCTGTTCTTCCGACATTTGATATCCATGTGGCAAAACCACATCAAAAATCAAATTGGAATGTGTTGAACCCTTTACCATTCTAAAGTCGTGAAACTGTACATTTTCATTTTTTCTGCTATCCTTATTAAGTGATTCTATAATTTCAGTGATCCGCGCTTTCGCAGCATTTGTCTCCTCATCGTCATCTACTATCGGATCCATGTGAATGACAGGCTCACAATTTAATTTTTTTCTGAGAGAGAATTCTATCTGATCGATCAGATCATGCAGTTCAAGAATGTCTTCCTTATAAGGAACTTCTGCGTGCAGACTGACCATAAGTCTGCCAGGTCCATAATCATGGACCACAAGATCATGAATACCAAGGATCCTTTTATCACACCTCACGATCTTCTCGATCTCGTCCACAAGCTCTGGTTCCGGTGCCTGACCAAGCAAAGGGCTGACCGTATCCTTCATTGCAGTAATGCCAGCTATGAGTATCATTACGCCCACCAATAACCCACAATATCCATCTATAGGTATTTTCCAGAAATGAGCAACAAGTGCAGATGCAAGAACAACCATTGTGGAAAATGTATCAGATAAACTGTCTTTCGCCGTCGCTATCATGGTCGCACTCTCTATCTTTCTGCCTATACTCCTGTTGTAGAAATACATATATATCTTTACTCCAATTGAAACAACGAGTATAACGGCAACTAGAATGCTGAATTTTGGAAGTTCCGGATGTAGGATCTTTCCGATTGAATCTTTAATAAGCTCGTAGGCCATCAATATGATCATGACTGCTACAAATAAGCCTGATATATACTCTATTCTTCCATGTCCAAACGGATGATCCGGGTCCGGTTTTCTGCCAGATAACTTAAAACCTATCATAGATATAAACGAGCTTCCTGCATCTGATAAATTGTTGAACGCATCCGCCGTGATCGAGATAGCCCCCGAAAGTAATCCAGCAAAGAATTTTCCCAGGAACAATAATACATTCAAAAATATACCAACAGCTCCGCAAAGAACACCATATTTCTCCCTCACCTTGCTATCCTTATAATTATCTGATCTGATCCACAACTTCGACAATAATGTCACCATATCTTTTGTTCCTCCTAATCTGAATCTCAAAAGTTCTGAAAAAAAGAACCCACAAAAGCGTTGGACTTCTGCGGGTTCTTGATATATCTGAAATGATATATAATTATCTCTTTGAGAACTGTGGAGCACGACGAGCGGCCTTGAGACCGTACTTCTTTCTCTCCTTCATTCTTGGATCTCTTGTAAGGTATCCAGCCTTCTTAAGGATTGGTCTGTACTCAGCATCAACCTCAAGGAGTGCTCTTGAAATACCATGTCTGATAGCTCCAGCCTGACCTGTGAAACCACCACCACATACGTTAACGAGTACATCGTACTTACCCTCTGTGCCTGTAGCAACGAGTGGCTGCTTTACGATAACCTTGAGTGTATCAAGGCCAAAATACTCATCCATATCCTTCTTGTTTATAACGATCTTACCAGTACCTGGAGTGATGTAAACTCTGGCGATACTGCTTTTTCTTCTTCCTGTTCCATAGAACTTTGTTGTCTTAGCCATCTGTTAATCTCCTCCTTCTTAGTACTTAATCTCTAATACTTCTGGCTTCTGTGCCTGATGCTTGTGATCTGCACCAGCGTATACGTGAAGCTTTGTGATCATCTCTCTGCCAAGTGGTCCCTTTGGAAGCATTCCCTTAACTGCAAGGTAGATAACATCCTCTGGCTTCTTAGCCATCTTCTCACGAAGAGTTGTCTCTTTCATACCACCTACATAATCTGAGTGGTTGTAGTATACCTTCTGATCTAACTTCTTACCAGTTACCTGAATCTTGTCAGCGTTTACTACTATTACATAATCACCTGTATCAATGTGTGGTGTAAATGTTGGCTTGTTCTTTCCTCTTAAAATGCTTGCGATCTCTGATGCAAGACGACCTAAAGTATGTCCTGTAGCGTCAACTACATACCACTTTCTCTCTATTGTTGATGGGCTTGCCATAAAGCTCTTCATCGTGGTACCTCCTAAATTATTCTTTTATAATCTTCTTTACTAATGTATATTCAGCACATTTCTTACCGGGGCATTGGTTCGAAACGCACTTATAAACTTCGCATACTTTGCAAGTACATTATAATTACATTTTGTTGTCAACTATTTTTTCCAACAAAAATATCCGGCGATACATGTGCACCGCCGGATACCATATTATCATTCATTCTTCTGTCTGTAAATACTATCTTTTATTTAGAAATCCACCTCTGTGTCATAGTAGCAGCACTTCAGCAGCTTCTCCATCTCCTCCTGGCTTGGCTGTCTTGGGTTGGAGCCTGTACATGCATCAAGTATCGCATTTGCAGCGATCTCAGGAAGTCTCTCAAGGAATACGTCCTCCGGAACAAAGCCCTGCTCACATGGATAGCTGTCAGGTCCATAATTCTTGATACAGTGAGGTATGTTCAGCTCATCATTCATCTTGCGCAGATATGCGATGAGAAGAGCTACCTTCTCGTCGAGTGTCTCTCCGCCAAGGCCCATGAAGTCTGCTATCTCGCCGTAACGAATCTTTGCTGTCTCATCCTTTGCATTAAAAGCGATAACCTTCGGGAGATACATCGCATTTGCTGCTCCGTGGATGATATGTGCACCGTAATCGGCAAATGCTGCTCCGGTCTTGTGTGCCATTGAATGTACGATTCCAAGCAGTGCATTTGAAAATGCCATACCTGCCAGGCACTGCGCATTATGCATTGCGTCACGCTTCTCCATGTCTCCGTTATATGATCCAACCAGATCATTCTGGATCATCTTGATCGCATGAAGTGCCAGTGGATCTGTAAAATCGCAGTTTGCTGTCGATACATAAGCCTCGATTGCATGTGTCATAGCATCCATACCTGTGTGAGCAACCAGCTTCTGAGGCATGGTCTCTGCCAGCTCAGGATCTACGATCGCAACATCCGGTGTGATCTCAAAATCAGCTATCGGATACTTGATTCCCTTCTCATAATCTGTGATGATCGAGAATGCTGTAACCTCTGTTGCAGTTCCCGATGTTGAAGAAATAGCACAGAAGTGAGCTTTCTTTCTGAGCTCAGGAATTCCAAATACCTTACACATGTCCTCAAATGTTGCGTCAGGATACTCATACTTTATCCACATAGCCTTTGCTGCATCTATAGGTGAACCACCACCGATGGCCACTATCCAGTCAGGCTCGAACTCAAGCATGGCTGCTGCACCTTTCATAACCGTCTCAACTGAAGGATCCGGCTCGATTCCCTCAAATAACTTAACTTCCATTCCGGCTTCCTCAAGATACTGGACTGCCCTGTCAAGGAATCCGAATCTCTTCATGGATCCGCCTCCGACACAGACCATAGCTCTCTTACCCTTGAATGTCTTGAGTGCCTCCAAAGCACCTTTTCCGTGATACAGATCTCTTGGTAACGTAAATCTTGCCATTGTTTGCCCTCCTAAATCAAAATAAAAAAACAATCATGTTATCTTCACTGAAACACTTTGAAATATTCCGAACACTTCGAAACAATTCCTGACATATCCGTCATGTAGCAGCATTTCAATGTAATTATAACATGATTGGCTCTTGTTTTCATTATTTTTTGTGCATTTCACACAATGTTTTTCATTTATTTTTCACTGTTTTGCTAGATGTTTTCCACTTTTCATTCTTATTTCTAGATTATTTCAAGTCCACTTTTCCAAGTTATTATATACAAAATATAACCACGCTATTTTATGAACTGCCAACATATTATTAGCAATTTTATCTTATCCCGGCAAATATTATACGTCTACAGATATTTTATCTCCACAAGAGTAAGCCCCTTGGCCTCGGCTTTCGGACCAGCTTTCGTCCTATCCTTAGCCTCAAGTATTGACTCCATACAGTCCTCCGGCCAGATTCCAAGACCTATCTTCATCAAAGTTCCCACTATGATTCGGACCATATTGTACAGGAAACCATTGCCACTGATCCTTATATATATCATGTCTCCAACCTTGTCTATGGTTATATCTGTTATTGTACGGACTGTATTCTCCACCTGAGACCTTGATGAACAGAAGCTCTTGAAATCATGCTCCCCAACCAGCACTGCCGCAGCCCGCTTCATCTTATCTATATCAAGTGGATAATAGACGAATGTCGAGTAAAGACGCTCCGTCGGCATATCAAATCTTCTGTTTAATATCTTGTATTCATATGTCTTGATCGTGTCACAGTATCTCGGATGAAAATCGTCAGCCACCTGGCATGACTCCTGTATCCTTATGTCTTCCGGGAGCCGCTGATTAAGCGCAAATGAAAACTTCTCTCCAGGTATTCCTGATTCAGTGTCGAACACCGCCACATTTCCCAGTGCATGTACACCGGAATCCGTTCTGCTGGCTCCTATAACCTTTATATCCTCATGACAAAGCTCGCTGAGTGTCTTATTCAAGACTTCCTCAACCGTTATTCCATTTATCTGAACCTGCCATCCACAATAATTTGTTCCATCGTAGGCTACGATCAATTTTACTCTCTTCATATTCATACTAGGGATGTATCTGACACATCCGTATCCTTTTCTATATTATCGATGTATCTGAATTACGCTCCAATTCTTAATCAAGCCCGATCGTCATTGACTCTGTAATGTTTAAAACAAATCTATATACAAACGACTTTTGATCCCGAAGTGCGCATGTATCCCGAAATAAGATTGCAGGATTTCCTACATCACACATCTGTATACTATCATGCATCCCAGATACACCAACACTATAGCATAACTTACATAGTCTGTTCCACTGTATTTTAACGGATTCATGCGGCTCCTGCCTTCGCTGCCGTCAAAACATCTGGCATCCATGGCCTGGGCAAGATCTGTGGCCCTCCTTATCGCCGATACAAATAATGGTACAAATACAGGTACATAACTCTTTATCCTCTTGAATATATTGCCACTCTCGAAGTCCGCACCTCTGGAAAGCTGTGCCTTCATGATCTTATCCAGCTCCTCCATAAATATCGGGATAAATCGCAATGCAATCATAAGCATCATGGCCATATCAGACACCGGAACCTTTATTTTCTTCAAGAATCCCATACTGCTCTCCAGTCCATTTGCCAGATTCATCGGTCTTGTAGTGTACGTCATGACAGATGAGCCTATTATGAGGTATACAAGGCGTATAACCACAAGCACCGTAGTCATCACACTGTTATCTGTTATGCGAAGTCTGTGCCAGCTCCAAAGTACCCGTCCGTCCCCGTTGAACACGCTGAATATTGCTGTAAACAGAATAAACATCCATATGACCTTCAGTCCCCTGCAAATGTATGTTATCGGCACCCTGCTCACCGCCACATATATACAGAGGAATGCCGTTGCGGCAAGTATCATGATCCAGTCCTTGCAAAGAAACAGCGATATGGCATATAGAAATGTTATTGCAAGCTTTGTTCTCGGATCCATTCTATGTATCACAGAATTGCCACTGTAATATTGTCCTATTGTAATATCTCGTATCATAGTAAATCTCCTATTCCAGGCACCCGGGAACATCTATACCGTACTGCTCAAGTAAGCTCCTGTCCTCAAAAAACTCACCTGTCCCTCCATCATACACTATCCTTCCATGCTCCATAAGAAGAATCCTCTCTGACATCTCATACACATCCTCCATGTCGTGGGATACCAGTATGATCGTCACATTTTTCTCTCTGTTGAGCTTTCTGACGAGATTCCATAACTGCTCCCGGCTCTCTCCGTCAAGCCCGCATGCAGGCTCATCAAGGATCAATACGTCTGGCTCATATGCCAGTATTCCTGCTATTGCCACCCTCTTTTTCAAACCACCGGACAATTCGAATGGAGAATACTCCGCATATTTCTCCGGTACTCCCACCAACTCAAGCGCCTTTCTGGCAGCATCCTCAGCCTCTCTCTTTGACATTCCAAAGTTTATCGGGCCATACATTACATCCTTGAGCACCGTATTCTCAAACAACTGGGACTCAGGGAACTGAAATACATACCCTATCCTCCTGCGGATATCCTTGATATTTCTTACACTCTGCACATCCGTATCATACAGATATACCTTGCCACTCTGAGGAACTATCAGCTTATTTATCATTTGAAGCAGTGTACTCTTTCCCGAGCCGGTCTGCCCTATTACAGCGACAACCTGTCCTTCATATATCTTGATGTTTATATCAGAAAGCGCCTGAAATGACTCATTTCCATTCACATACGAATATGATACATTCTGAAGCTCAACTATACATTTTTCTGAATTATCTGCAGTCTTCTCATCCTCAGCATGATTACTCTGCGCATTGTTCATATCGCTGCTTATATCCATATGCCTGTTCTTATATTTATAGCAGATATCGATCGGTATTCCGGCCCTACGCTTCATATCA
>OIYT01002433.1_pt1 | contig 11375 bp, 6 predicted proteins | sample 1588201 | NCBI WGS metagenome assembly OIYT01 (sample SAMN03283260) | human gut metagenome | biome: human-associated habitat; material: feces | host: Homo sapiens | place: USA | collected 2013
CGCTTACGGAGAGACCGCTGCCCCTGCATTCCTGTATAGACATGCTCCATTCCTGTTTCTTGGCTTCATGTTTCAGTTCATTGCTCGTCATTTACTTCACACCCTGAACGTTATAGTGGTGGGAAGTTTCACAACTCCCCACCACTATTGTCCCATGTGTGTCCAGCCGCCCTCAGTTTTGACGGTTACCCATAAAACGCATCCAATAGCATTTCTAAAAAGAACGAAAAATTTGTCCTGCAAAGGGGGTTGACATGATCAGAAAATATGGTATCGTAGAAGTATAATTACGAAGTATTTTTATTAGGGGAAGAAGTTTATCCTCTTTCCGATTTGAAGACACCACATGTTTTTGAGACAAGGTTACCTTAGGGTGACTTTGTCTTTTTTTTACTAAAAAAAGGCTAGTTACTACTGCTTCATTGCCGCAGGCGCGGGCGTGGACGGAGGGGAGGGAGCCGCTGTAAGAGATTTTAATATATGCGAGAGTACGAATTGCTCGCTCGAAAGGAGAAATAACCCCACGATTATAATAACTAAAATTTAAATACCTCCCCTCCGGCCACTGTGCCGCATGAGGGTTACTATATGAAGCTTAACAGCATCGATTTCTTTGGCCTGTCCGTCACTTACCGCGTAGAAGCGCGTAAAGCGGGTCCTACGATTTTTCTTTCCTTGCGCTCCAGCGATGGGGTGCACATCGATGGTGCAGGACGCGTTTGCTATGAACACAAGGGACATATTTTCCGCGTACCTGATGCGACTAGGCTGGAGGAGTATGCGCGCACGCTGATTCCCGAGTGCCTCCGGTGCGCCTTTGATCCCGATACAAAAGAGGGATGTTCGTTACGGAAAAAGTTTGCTCAGAGTCTGCCGCTGGGCGCGTTGATCACAGCGGACTTTGATCGGGTCGCCCAGGAGATGAAGTGGTCAACGTCCACGGAAAAAGAATATATGCGTTGGTTTGAACTGCTTGTAAACAAATTTGGTCGGATACCTTTTTGCGAAATTACGCAAGAAAAATTTGCTTTACACTTGCGCGAAGGTGGGTTCTCTAGTTATCAAATCAACGGGCAAATCTGCGCCTTGCGGGCACTGATTGCGTATGAAGAAGCACGCTATTTGATCTCAGACCATTTCATGGAAGGCTTTACCATGGGTAATCGCCGCGTAGTTGTTGATCCGCGAGATGCAAGCAGGCATTTCGAGAAAAACATTTTGACTCACGCTCAGGTGCGGGAAATCGCTGCGAGCTGTGCTGAGAATCTTGAAAGCAGCCGGGGCTACCTCTACTTGGGGCTAATACTGTTGATGACCACAGGCATCACGATCAGTGAACTCTGCGCATTGACCTGGGGATCATTCTTGCCTTCAAACACCTATACAGAAGTCACTGTTATTGAAATTGAGGCAGAGGCGAAGCGTGGAGGAGAGGTCTATCACATCGAAGAGCTAAATTGGCCGCGTCGGCGGACTCTTCCGCTGCCACCGGCAGTGGCAAAATTTTACCACAGGGTAAGAGACAATGCGCCAAATATACAAGAGAATGCGCCGTTCATGCGCAGCTTCAAAAACGCGGCGCGGCGGATGCGCCCGGATGAGTTTGATCGGTGGTTAAAAGGTTTTTTTAAAAGTTTTCACTTCTCAAAACAGCCAGAGCTATAGAGCTTGACGAAAAATCCAGAACGAACTTTAAGAGCTACTTTCAGGTCGGCACTGGAGTCTTGCGGATGTGATGAGGAAGAAATCCGTTATCTGTGCGGTAATGCGCCCAAAAGCGTATTCGCGCGGAATTACTGTGCCTATGACGATCCTCGGGAGCTGGCAAAACTGGCCGCGGTGGTGGAGCACTATATCTTTTCGCTGATGAGTGCTTCCGACACTGCACTTGATTTCAAAATCAATCGCAGTGGTGAAGATTACGCTATTGCGGCTGCACCTGGTAGCAGGATCAGCGGCGATTTGACTGTGGATCTCAGTAAGATTTCGCATGATAACCTCGAGGCTGGAAGGGATCTGCTTATCGACTTTAAGGCAAATGACACCATTTTCGTCACGACAGAACTAGATTTGGAGGAGAATTAGCATGGAATTTAAAGCTGATGGTGATATGTCCCTGAAGGAATACTGGGGGAAACATTGTACTTTTATCGCAAAAGATCGCCATTGGGCAATCCAGGAGGGAGACCAATACAGTTCTAAAACCTGTACGACACTGCGGCAATATAATGATTATATCAAAAAGGTTGCAGGCCATCTAGATATGTCGATCTCCGAGATTACTCCGGCAAGTATTTTGCGCGCTGTCGCTGAGGTCGCTAAGGAATGCAAATACCAAGAAGCCACCGTCAAGACGATCATCTCAGCGTTGCGGGACGTCTTTTCCTACGCTGCCACATGCGGACATGCATACAATATCCTCCCCAAAAGCTACGCGGGAGACAAGCCGACGAATCTTACGACCTTGATGGTGCAGAGGATATTAGTCCCGGCAGTGGCAAACGCGGAACTGAGCGATAGTTGCCCGCGAGCCTTGACAATCGGGCAGCAGGGACGGCTGGCACTATATGCGGCGGAACATGTGCTGGAGGATGGTCGCTTCTGTGGCATTTTGATCTCATTGTACACTGGCATGCGCCCCGCGGAGTGCCGTGGACTGCGGTGGAATGATTTTCGCTCGTTCCCCGACCATACAGACCGGCATTACCTGAAAGTTGACGAAATTTTGAATGACAAATTGGAATATAGTAGGCAGCTAAAGGCAAAAAATGCACTGCGGTGCGTCCCCGTTCAAATTGAAATTGAGGATGCTCTGCAGAAGCGGAGAAAACTTGTGCAGCAGAGGATAGGCGCAAACAAGGACATCGGGGAGTTACCCATCGTCTGCTTTGGAAATGAGTTTAAAAAGCCATGCCGCGGGCCGGATTATTCAAATTTTGCTTTCAAATTGTTGAAAGAATTTGGCGTTTCCAGCGAGCAGTTAGGCTTTTTCTTGCTCGACGAGTCTGATAATTTGACACCGTCGGATTGCCATCCGCCCATGCGGATATTGCGCCGGAATTTTGCAACGGTACTCCAGGCGTGTACAGACATGTCGCTGGAGGAAAAAGAATATATCTTCGGCCACAGGATATCCGGTAAGGATGGTGCGAAAAAGCGCATGGAATATAGCAGAAATATGGATCGCCTATGGCGCATTGCGCAGAAGCTGGACAAGGCACCCTTTTGCAAAAAGCTTTACGAACTTCATTTTCCTCAAATCACCGTCGGTGACGGCACCGTGACACAGGAGGGACGTGGGCAGGGAACGATCAGGATTCCCTGGGAGAAAGCCGTGTGCGGGCAAAAATTACATCTGCATTTTGAGGGTGGCCCAAATGCTTCTGTGAGTATCTCAACTCCGAACGCCGTGCGCCCCTTCGGCGGGCTGCCGGTCGAGGTAAAGATGGCTGACGCACCTATCTCCTGGGGTGACCCTTTACCGCCGATCAACGCAGAGGCGATGCATTGGGAAGCAGTGAAGAAAGTGCGGTATTTGAAGAAAAATGATAAATAATTAATGTAAGAAGCCGGCGCAGGAAATTCCTGCGTCGGCTCTTTTGCTGCTGAAATTTACAATAGATCAAAGTGCAATCTATTTGATGCATTCACAGGTCATCCGACAGTGTATTACCATTCTTAACGCTCGAAAATTGTTGAAAAGTTGCAGATTTAATTATTTTCTGCTATAATGCATTTGTATATTTTTTACGAGGTGAAGCTGTATGCCTTTATCACATGTATGTGTATGGGACGCTGACATCGGATATAAGCGAATCAGTCTTGAGAGTGCATGTAAAATGTATCCAAATGGCGCATCTGCCAAAAGTGGTTACTTTGTTTGCGAGCTATGTGCGCAAAATGTTTTACTTACGGCACCGGGCGTAAATGTACGACACTTTCGTCATGATCCGTCTTCTCCAAATAAAGAGTGTGATGAACGCCAGGCTCATTTCGATCCCTTATATGGCCGGCGGCTTAGAAATCTCAATAGCCATCTGATGCCGTTACGGATCACAGTAGCAAAAGAATCCTTTGCTTTGCAAATGGGCTTTTTTTGCCCACCCGATTCTGGAGCACGGTGCGATAAAATTAGAATAACCACGAATTCTGGCAAAGCCTATGAATATTCCTTTGAGCGCATCGAACGAGGAGGGACTACATATTTAAATATCGGAGAGACGCCAAGTCGTGAATACAACCTCGAATATATAAATGCAGCCGCTGATTTGGTTAAATTTTGGCCTTCAAAAGTGCCTGGGATCAGTTCATCGGGTTCGTTTTTTGATGAAAGGACGGGGCAGATACTACCGTCTGGGGCAAAAGCGTACTTTGGTGCTTCCTACTATTTACTACAATCCAAACCATTGGGATATCCTCCTACAGACCTTGAAGTCTCCGAGGTGCTGAGAACAAAAACAGGCTCACTTGCGACATGGTATCTTTACAAAATTCAAATCAAACGGTTTTCAGAGATAACAGCCAAATTCTTTCTCAAGTATGCAATTTTCTTAACTGAACATCCAACAAAGTTTTATCCTATTTGGCCTGCATATATTAAAGAACCGTATTTTATATATCATAATTCGGATCAGTTCTTTTTCTATCTTGATGGTGATGATGCAGAACTAAGAGCGTATCCAGCTTCGGAAAACCTAATAAACTCCACAACTGGACGACTGTATAAGTTATATGCACGGAATCGCGAGCAACTGGTTGCTATCGGCAAATCTGGTGCATTAGGATTCTCATATTTAATTCGCCAACCCTTAAATAGGAAAGTGGTTTTACCATCAATTGAGGTTTCGGATTATGATGGGAATGTACTTGATGGAGACAGCTGCGTAAAGCTGCCGAAATTCAAGAGCATATCTGTTTTCTGTAGATATGACGGAAAAGTGGTAATCAAAAAGCACGGGAGAATAAATCACATTTACAAGCTATCCGCAGGACAGAAACTGGAAATAGACGGTCTTAATTTTGATACGGAGCTGCTCGTATACCAAGGATGCGACTGTGTTAGGAAGATTCGGTTTGAAAGAGACGCAGATCATGGAAAAGTTACGATCCAAGATGAGCACTTGGTTAGAATGCTAAAAACATGTAAGGCTCCATTGATCCCAGTTCCGCACACGATTGGCGCAGTTGCTTTTACGAGTAAGGATTACCCCAAAACAATTCGATGGATTCGCAAGACTCTGAAATGCGGAGAAATATCTCTCAATGCATACAAACTGATAAAAAGAGAACTGTTTTTCAAAAGGAACAAATGAGGAGAGTGCATCATGAAAGTCTTTTTCCAAATCAAGTTTTCTATTACTGCGAAAGAAGAAACGCAGATTGAGGAAGAATTATCCAATTATGTTTTGACATGGCTTGAGAGCAAATATGGTGTTGCTGCTAAGCGCGCCATATCTGCATGTAAATCGCTCCTGTCAGATAGCGAATTCGGAGATCCCAATGGGTTGTTCGTTGAAACGGTACATTACGAAGATGTAAAATATGCTCAACATAATTTGTGGGCATGCAAAGTTATGGAACCGCCAAAGAGATGGGGGAAATTTGCTCCTCGTAGATGGGCAACTGAAGTTGGATACGAGCAAACCTCTGACAAAAGTGCAGACATATCGTATTCTGTTAGATACGATGATATTGCGAGTAACGGAGAGGAACGAGCGCCCAGGCCGCAATTCAATTTGCCTAAGTTAGCAGAAATGTTGATATCGTCTGAAAAATGGATTTGCACAGCAAATGGCGAAGTATTGCATGCTACAAATTATCAGCAGCATGTAGGACCTGTATTCGGAATAGATGAATGTCGTGCCGCAAAGGAGCAGGCACTTAATGCAGGAGAGGGAAAAATGGATAAACACTGGATTTCGTTGTGCAAGGTCAACCGCCTGGACAAGAACAGAGACATTTGGATGCTAAGACTGGCGGACGCTGTTGGCGGTGTCCTCGTGGCTCCTGATTATGATAAGCAAAAAGAGCAAATACATAATAATCGCTTGTTCATTTTTTGCGATGACGGACCAACGGAACCTGGTCGCATTGGCTTTTGGGAGTGGGAAGAATTTGAGAGTGAGCCTGGACGATGGAAAACAACGTCCACCTACATGGAGCATGCATCCCCTGTAGAGGTTATTGTTTTCGATGAAGTTTCCAATATAGAAGGCGTCATTATGTCTCTGAAAAGCGGCTTGAAGATTCCTTCGTATGTTCATGGCAAAATTATATTTGCCGCCAAGAACGACACAGTTTTTGAGGGTGTGCTATGTGATACCGGTGATTCTTTGCTTCGCCAACGCAATTCTGAGTTAGTGGCATTGCGGGATGACATTTATACATTGCCATACTATAAATTAAGCAAAAGCGATATTTTTGAATGGAAATATGAATGGGAGTCTCGAAAAATATATAAATACATTCATCTTCGGGAACCGCAGAAGCGAATTCCGATATATCCAATAAGCGAAACAATAAAGAATATTTTTCTTTCCAGTATGGGATGGCCGATTTTCAAGGCACAAGCCATCCTCAAAAACGATTATTTGAAATTCCGAGAGGCTCTGGCATCTATACCCAAGGAATCCATTTTGGAAAGAGTGGCAGACACCTATGGTATTTCGATCCAAGAAGCCCAAATGCATGTGGATGAGTTCTTACAGATGGTTGAAAAATATATGACGGTGGAAGATGTGGATTCTGCAGTCATTACGCGTATCCTTAGCAAACATGGAGGACTTTGGCAAAAATGCAATGACATCGCCTATAATAAATGGATTGCTGACCATGCCAACGAAGTAAATACGGCGCAAGAAGAACTGACAGTGCTTCAACGCAAGGTGGCACAGGCTGAGAATGATGTGTCTTCAGCCAAGGAGAAGCATGGTGATATACTGCGTGAGGTAGCTGAAGCTCAAGATAAGCTATGCCGTTTACAAGCAGAGATTGCACGCTATAAGATACTCGAAAAGGGCACTGTGGCGGCAATTCGTGAAAAGATTGCCGGGGCTCAAAAGGATGTGGCCGGGTTTATAGCTGATCTTTCTATACTACTCCCTCAGGCGACTTCCAATGAATCAGGTTGGAAATATAGGCATATATCAGCGGTGTATTCGGAAGATGAAGTGGGGGTAGCCAAAGACTGGAAAGATGAACTTAATGAATTGTCTCAAAACTTATCTTATTCTTTGAGCGTAGAACCGGATCTTGCTACAATGCTTGCGGCGTTTCTGTACTCCGCCCACATTCACAACGCTCCAATCCTAATTGCAGGTCCCTGTGGGCAAGATATTGCTAATGCATTATCTGTCTCCCTATACGCAGACAATGCGGGACAATTGATGTTCGGGGAGCAATTCGATTGCGATATAGCGGATGCGGTAAATAATGTCAATGAACATATCGTTGCAGCGCAGAATATGTTTGGCAAGGGATGGAGGGATATAATCCCACAAATGTTTGTTAATTCCCAAAAGCACATCGTTTGGACGCACCCCTATGTAGAAGATTTGGCCATAGAGCCGCAAGGGCTGTACAACTATATGCTTCCAGTTATCAGTGAGTGCTTCGTTGGAACGGTTTCCGCACTTGAACTATATGCGGGAAAACGATCGGAAGATTTTATCGGTTATGTTCCAAAGGATACACATCCACTGCGTATTGCCGCATTTAAAAAGTTAGGTATTAGTAAGGCGCTGCTGCGTCAACTCAGCCGTGTTATTTCGGATGCGAAGGTGATGGTTGATAGTCCCGAGAGAGCAAAAGATATGGAGATGCTTTTCGGGGTGATGCCGATCTGCGTGCTTACTGGACGACTGGATGTGATGAGAGAGGTCTTGGAAGCGGAGAGTGGAATTTCCAGTGCCGTGAAAGCTGAAGCCGAGAGGTATCTCAAGGATGAATGATATATGGGAAATGAACTGATTATATCGATTGGCCGCCAATTGAACATTCCAGGGAAGGTCGACAATGAGTGGATGTGCCGAGTGATTTACAGTATTGCGGGCCAAATGGGACTTGCATCGCTTTGGGACTATGATGAAGGCGAGGATACAGTTTCTATCCAGCACTTTAAAGAACGCATTGCGGAGATTTTTGCCGCCTATGAAGAACTCTATTCGAGTATAAAGTTCATACTTCCTGAGAAAAAGAGCGACTTAATTGACGAAATATATCACATCTATCTGCGAAGTGGATTCTTCTATCACTCCGCCTATCGAATTTCACCTGCTGTGCCATCATTTGCGACATATAACAATCTAACTATTTGCCGCGGGAGTTCACCTGATGCGCAGCTCTTTATGAGTGGGTTAGGCTACTATTCCCGACAAAAGAGTTCCGCTGACAAGTCGATAGCAGAAGTGTTTGGCTTGCAAAATCAAGGCCTTGAGGACTACCTCGGAGGCCTACTGGGGGATGGTGAGTGGGTTCCAATAGATTGGCCTGATAGCGCAGAATTTATGTACTTGGGGCCTTCGTTTAGGCTGGGATACTGGAAGCAAACCCCAGATAAAGATGGTAGGATTTCCCTCGCTCGATATGGGGAGCCGAGTAGAGTATATGCGTTCTACCGTTACTATAATGGACAATATCAGCAAAAGGCTATCCCAGAATGGAAAACGCAAGATTTCTCACATTCATATCCGGGAAGTTATGGCGAACATGCAAGGATCATGTCAGCATTGTTGAAAAGTTATGACATGCTCCCCCCTGTACGAGTAAGTAGCGCAGGAGACCTTGTAGATATCAGAATTGGTTACCGCCTACCACCATCCGAGGAGGATTTTTTCAAACTATACAGCTGGCCTGTACGCTATGATTTTCCAATTAGATCACCACAGATATTTACAAGACAGATGGCAAAGGAAGTATACCCGGTTTTTAGGCATGTGCTGGAATCGATTGGGTATTGTTTTGCGGAGGAGTAATTATGGCAAATGGTGCAAATGGAGTCCACCTACAGCTACGCGAAGCTCTGGAAGACTACATTAAGTCTCAGTATTTTGGGAAATCTCCCATTTTGCTTTCGGCAGTACAGAATAAACTGGATCAAGAGGGCATTCTATATCAAAAACCTTATATCGAGTCCTCACCAGCATATAAGAGCGAATTAAATGGCATTCAGAAGTCTTCTAAACTGCCAGATTGGGTAAAGGCTTATTTTGACGCTCTGGCCAACGCAGACCTCGGGGTTCATTCCTCGCCGTTTTGCCATCAGGTAGAGGCATTGGAAGCCGCGTTTGCTGGAAAAGATCTCTTTGTTTCCACGGGAACAGGTTCCGGTAAAACGGAGTGCTTTATGTGGCCTTTGCTGGCAAAGCTTGCGGCCGAGGCACGGAATACACCTGCCAATTGGTCTATGCGTGGTGTCCGAACGATCATCATGTATCCGATGAATGCGCTTGTTTCAGATCAGGTTAGTCGTTTGCGGAGATTAATTGGCGATTCCGAGCATAGATTCGTAAATGTTTTTCGAGAGACCTGCGGAGAGGATTCGCGCCGCCCCCAGTTTGGTATGTACACGGGTAGGACGCCCTATGCTGGTAAGGAACCAAAACGCAGTGCGGATCGTTCACTTGTTGCGACTTACTCCGAAATGCTTAATGCAGAAACGGATGAAGAAAAGGCGTTTTTGCAAAAGTTGATTAAAGATGGAAAATTTCCTGTCAAAGAGGATTTCCATGAGTTTCTTAGGAAACTTTATGATAGCAAGCATATCCCCGATGATGAGGATGCAGAATTGGTTACCCGGTTTGAGATGCAACGGTTTTGCCCCGACATTCTCATTACGAACTATTCTATGCTTGAATATATGCTCCTTCGCCCTATCGAGTCCAAAATATGGGCAGATACACAGAATTGGCTGAATGCGGACTCTAACAATAAACTTTTGTTTGTTATCGACGAAGCGCATATGTATCGTGGTTCGGCTGGTGGAGAAGTCTCGTTTCTGATTAGGCGGTTGTTCCATCGCCTTGGCATTGATCGCAGCCGAGTTCAGTTCATTTTGACAACAGCGAGTATGCCGAATAAGAACGAGGCAGATCGACGTGTAATCCAAACATTTGCAAACGATTTGACTGCCTCCGATGATGGGCACGAATTCCATTACCTTGCGGGTCAACAGGAAGAAATAGGAAGTGGCAGAGCATATGATATTCCTTTCGATAGATTCACTAAAGCACATCCCGAAAGCTTTGAAGGGGATAATGCGGAACGTCTTTTGGCGCTCAATAAGTTTTGGGAGGGGATCATCGACAGTCCTGCCCCATTCAGTACAGATAATAGTGCTTACCAATGGCTATATGACCATCTGGTAGATTATGTGCCGTTCCGCGAATTGTTTAAGCTTTGCCGAGGTACGACCGCATCTTTGCAGGAGTTGGCACAGTCTATCTTCCCCAGTGCAGAGTTGGAAGATGCTTTTCATGCTGTAGGTGTTATGCTTGCAATTGCACCACTGGCGCGAAGTGGAAGCGGGAGTGTTCTATTTCCTGCGAGAATGCACATGCTTTTTCGTGGTATCAAAGGTGTATACGCCTGTACTAACCCAGAGTGTTCCTGCGCCCATACAGAAAATGGGTTGACATTGGGAGAGGTATATTTTACTGATGGCAATTTGACCTGTAAAAAATGCGGAAGTACGGTTTATGAGTTATATAACGATCGTCGCTGTGGAAGTATTTTCTTTAGAGGCTTTGTCTTAAAGCAAGACTTTGACGATAGAAAGCGGACATACCTATGGCACTATCCTGGCATGATGAATGAGAATGAAGTGCAGGAAATACACCTGTTTGTCCCATCCGCAGACTATCAATTGCCGGAAAAGCAAGGAAAGAATAAGATACAACCATGCTATTTGGATGTTTGCAGTGGGTTTGTCGATTTCTCAGATGATTCATTGGATGGGAGTCCAGGAATCCGAAAGTTGTACTATGGGGAATTTACCACGAAGGCTCGCCCTGATATATTGACATTCTCAACTTGTCCTCATTGCCGTCATGAACTGGGAAAAAGGCAACTTACGTCATTTAGTACACGAGGAAACCAATCTTTCTTCAACTTGATTAAGGCACAGTTTGCTGCCCAGCCGGCAGTTCCGGAAAAAGTAGGGGAGCCGGATCGACTACCTAATGAAGGAAGAAAAATTTTGCTTTTCTCGGATAGCCGACAGCGCGCGGCAAAGTTGGCGCGCGATATGTCGGATGCCTCTGACGCAACAGTGGCACGGCAGCTTGCTGCCATTGCTATCGACCGCATGGAGCATGAAGTTTCTGAGCAGTCGATGAATTATATCTATGACTATTTCGCTATGGTGGCCGTAGAGCATC
>OIYT01002434.1_pt1 | contig 11366 bp, 10 predicted proteins | sample 1588201 | NCBI WGS metagenome assembly OIYT01 (sample SAMN03283260) | human gut metagenome | biome: human-associated habitat; material: feces | host: Homo sapiens | place: USA | collected 2013
TGCGGGCCGGGATCAGGGCGATCTGGCGTTCGGTGATGGTGAAGTTCAGCCCTGTCGGGGCGAGCATTTCCTTCAAGGCGGCTGAAATCGGCATTCGCTTCGCCTTGAGGCTCACGCGTTGGGAGAGGTCGGTCTGCTTGGCGTCGTAGAAGAACGTGTAGCGGGTGTTCTTCTCGATACGGGATATGGCCTCCGAAAGCGGGATGTCCGTGAACTCCATGTCGAGCGCCGGTTCCTGCTGCGTCTGGCCGGATACAACCGTCGTACTGCCTGCGACCAGCAGCAAGAGGATTGCAAATAGTCTGAAGTGCATCATGGTTGAAATTTTAAGTTTGTGGAAAGTTTGCGGCGGCATTGGTCATGGGCCGCTGCGGTAAGGTCGGGTAGGGGGTCGGTTTATCGCTTCATAGGCAATCGGGTTTTTAAAGGTCGTAATGCAGGGTTTATTCGAGTTCGGAAATCGTGACGGTGTTGTCTTCGGCGAACGTGTAGGCGATGGGGTTGATGCGGCTCATGATGCGCAGGATCTCTTCGAGCGGTTCGTCGGTAATGGTGAACGTGTAGGCGTAGTTGTGTGCGAGGGCCGGGGTGATGTGGATTTCGGTGTCGTACCAGCGTGCCATGTAGTGACAGATTTCGCCCAGCGACTGCCGTTCGAACGCGAGTTTTCCCGCGGCCCAGCAGGACTCCATCGCCACGTTGCCGCGTCCGATGACCACTTTGCGCGTGTCGGGGTCGTAACAGGCGATCTCCCCGGGACGCAGCAGTCTGCGGCTGCCGCGCCCGGTGTCGAGCGACACCGAGCCTTCGACCAGCGAGACCGACACGTAGCGGTCGGCCGCGGTGCGGACGTTGAATTTCGTGCCGTGGACGCTGATTTCCAACCCTTCGACCTCGACGGTGAAGGGGCGTTCGGAGTCTTTGGCCACCTCGAAGAACCCTTCGCCGCGGAGTTTCACGCGGCGTTCCCCGGCGGCGAAACGGGCGTCGCAGGTGAGCGTCGATCCGCCGTGGAGCCAGACCGTCGAGCCGTCGGAGAGCCGCGCCTGCGACTTGCCTTCGAAGGCGCAGAGCCGCTGTTCCGCCGTCTCTGCGGCGGAGCGGAAGAGGTCGGCGCGGGTTGCGAAAAGGGTCACGGCGACTGCCGCGGCGACAGCTATGGCCATTTGCAGCAGGTGGCTCCGGCGACGTTTCGGAAGCTGGTCCGCATGCGGAATTTCGTAGGTTCCGATCCGTTGCTGCAACTGCCGCCACAGCCGGTCGCGGTCCGGCTCGTAAGCCGCGGCCCGCTGCTGTATTTCGCGCCATACGCGGGTCAGGTTGTTGTAGAAGCGGCGGTTTTCCGCTTCGGCGGCCCATCGGTCGAATTCGCGCTGTTCGGCCTCGCCGAGCGTGCCTTTGAGGGCGCCGACCAGAAGGTCCCAGGTATGGTTGTCCGGATTCATGGTTTGCTGTCGTTTCCATTGTGACACGAAAAATCCGGCCGACCCCTACGGGACAGCCGGATTTTTGCGGAAAATTTTTCAGCGTTCGATTTTCACGTACTCCGCATAGACGATCCGTGTGTGGGGATTGGTCGAGACGATCTCCTGCCGGAGGGCCTTCGTGCCCCAGCGGATGAAGAGGAAACGGCGCGGGATGCGGTGGACCGCCTGGCGCAGGGTGTCGACGCTGCGGATGCGGCAGGCGGCCGAGTCGCGGCCGATGCGTCCTTCGACCGAAATCCACGGGTCGCGCCAGCGGAACATCCGGACGGTGTCGCGCACGGGGAGCGTGTCGTGTATCCGGACGACGACGGTGTCGCGCAGCGGGGTGCGGATTTCGGCGTCGGTGACGGCGACGGCCTTGGCGGCGGCTTCCTTGACCTTCTGCTTGCCGGTCTTGAAGGTCTGCGTCAGGTGCAGACGGCCCGGGCAGATGTAGGCGCAGGCGCCGCATTCCATGCAGTCCATGATGTTGGCGGCCTCCAGCTCCTCGATCATGCCCTTCTGCTCATACATATACATATAGAGGGGCTCGAGATGCACGGGGCAGGCCTCCACGCAGCGGCCGCAGCGGATGCAGGTGGGGTTCTCAACGGTCTTGTCCTCGTCGGCGGCGAAGGCGAGCATCGCGCCGGTGCCCTTGGCGACGGGAATATCGCAGGTGTACTGCGCCATACCCATCATCGGGCCGCCCGCGATGATCTTGAAGGTCTCGTCCTTCAGACCGCCGCAGTAATCAAACAGGCAGGAAACGGGGGTGCCGATGGGGCACTCAACGTTCTTCGGCTCGATCACGCCGGAGCCGGACACGGTGACGACCTTGCTCACAACGGGCATACCGGTCGTGATGGCGCGGAAGATGGCGATGGTCGTGTTGATGTTGAACACGGCGCAGCCGATGGCGCTGGGCAGACCGCCGGGAGGCACCTGCTTGCCGGTGATGGCCTGGCAGAGCTGCTTTTCACCGCCCTGCGGGTAACGGCAGTGCAGAGGCACGACGATGACGGGCGCCTTGGTCTCCGCAATGACCCTGTTGAGCGCGTCGATGCCGTTCTTCTTGTTGTCCTCCACGCCGATGATGGCTTTATCCACGCCGAACATCTTGACGAGATAGCTCGCGCCGCCGATGATCTCCTCGGTGCGCTCGAGCATCGCGCGATGGTCGCCGGTGATGTAGGGCTCGCACTCCGCGCCGTTGATGATCACGGTCGTGACCTGACCGATGCCGCCGGAGATCTTGACGTGGGTCGGGAACGTCGCGCCGCCCATACCGACGATACCGGCGTTCTTGACGATCTCGATCATCTCCTCCGTGGTCAGAGCGTTCGGGTCGGCCGGAGCCTTGACCTCTTCGCTGACGGTGTTCTGATAATCGTTCTCGATCACGACGGAGGTCATGTTGCCGCCCATGGAATACGGGCGCGGCTCGATCGCGACCACCTTGCCGGAAACGCTGGCATGGATGGGAGCGCCGAGACCCTTGAACTCGCCGATCTTCTGACCGACCTTCACATAGTCACCGACAGACACGATGGGGGTACACGGTGCACCGAAGTGCATCGACATGGGAATGACCACCTGAGCGGGCGGGGGAGAGAGCTGCTCGATGGCCTTCTCATTCGTTGCGGCCTTCATGTCGTTGGGATGAACGCCGCCAAAGAAAGCTTGTGCCATTGTCTTCACCTCATCTTTTACTGCTTGGAGCAATGCGCACACTACTCCATAATCGTTGAGATTATACATCAACTGCAAAGCGTTGTCCAGTCATAACTTTTCGCCAAAACGCACATTTTCCGGCAATTTATCGAAATTTGTTGAATTTTTACGCTTCCTGTATGCGAAGCGGCTTCCGATTTTGCCTCTTCCGCCGAACCATGCTATGTCCCCGCGCCGCCGGCTATGCCCGCTTGACGCGCCGGAGAGCGGGTGCTATACTTTTTCTACAAAGAATAAGGAGGACCGTATCATGCCCATCCGTCAGCTCGACCGCGCTGCGATCAGGCGCGAGGCCAGAGAACTGATCCGCACGGCGAGGGTCTCGCCCATCAAATTCACGCTGCTGTTTCTTGCCGTTTCGCTCGCGCTGAGCCTGCTCGACACCGCGCTCACATACCTGACCGGCAGTATCGTCGGCGTGGCGTTTCTCTCCATTTCCTTCGTCGGCATCCTCATCACCCTGATCTCGCAGGTGCTGAGCGCCGGCTATTGCTGCTACTGCCTCGGTATCCACCGCCGCGAGGAGATGCCCTATGAGAGCCTGTTCGACGGCTTCACCTTTGCCGGCAAGGTCATCGCCCTGTACATCGTCGAGGGCTTTTTCGTCGCACTGTGGTCGATGCTTTTCGTGATCCCCGGAATCATTGCGGTCTACCGCTACTCCTTCGCCATCTGGAACCTCTGCCAGAATCCGGAGCTTGGCGTGATGGAGGCGCTTAACCGCAGCAAGCGGCAGACGATCGGCTACAAGGGCCAGCTGTTCGGTCTGCATCTGAGCTTCATCGGCTGGTACCTCATCGTTTTTGTGATCGTCGGCGTTTACGAGGGCGTTATCCTCGCGCTCATGCCGGACAGCTTCCTCGGCATCATGCTCGGCTCGCTGATCCTCACGGTGCTCACCGGAGTCGTGGACATTTACCTCACGCCCTACTTCGCCCTCTCGGAATGCGGGTTCTACCTGCGCGCCACCGCGCCGGAGGAGCCGCCGCGGCAGGATCGCAGCAGCTACACGCCGGAGTTCTAAAAAATCATTTACAAGCTGTATAAAACCTGCTATACTCTACGAGCTGTAATTGCAATCTGTAGAAATGAGGAAGAAAAACGCGCATGAACGCTGATTTTTCGCGCACCCTGGCCCTGCTGCGGCAGGAGAAAGAGATCTCCCAGCGCAAGGCGGCTGCCGACCTCGGCATCTCGCAGGCGCTTTTGAGCCACTATGAAAACGGCGTCCGCGAACCGGGACTCGCCTTTGTGAAGAAGGCGTGCGACTACTATCATGTCTCCGCGGACTATCTGCTCGGCCGCACGCTCGACCGCGACGGCGGCATGATCGACTCCGACGAGCTGTACGACTCGAGCGACGAGAAGGGCACCCTGCGCGGCAGCATCGCCGCTACGCTGCAAAAGAAGCTGCTGGTGAACACCGTCAACCTGCTCTTCGAGCTGCTCGGCAAGACGAATTGCCGTGAGGCCGTCACCGCGGCGGGACAGTATCTCGGCGCGGCGATCTATCCGCTCTACCGTGCGCTGCACCGCGCCGCGGGCGGGAAGGACGCCTTCTTCGCGCTCGACGCGGCGGCCTTCTCCGCCGGCGCAAGCGACGCCGCGATGCTGCAAAGCCGCGCGCTCTACCGCCTTGCGCTCGAGCGGCACGCCGCCGGGGACGGCGCGTTTCCCGCGATGGACGCCGAGACGCTGACCGGCAGCTACCCCGGCCTCGCGCAGAGCATGACGCAGGTGCTGCACGCCGCCGACGAGCAGGCTAATAAATGGATCGCGCAGATGCCATCTTCCCATTAACACCATGCAGGAGCAACCGCTATGAACGAAAAAAACATCCGCAACTTCAGCATCATCGCGCATATCGACCATGGCAAGTCCACGCTGGCGGACCGCCTGCTGGAAAAGTGCAACGCCGTCTCCGCGCGCGAGATGGAGGATCAGATCCTCGACAATATGGACCTCGAGCGCGAGCGCGGCATCACCATCAAGGCCCGTGCCGTCACCTTCGACTACACCGCGCAGGACGGGCAGGTCTACACGCTCAACCTCATCGACACCCCGGGTCATGTGGACTTCAACTACGAGGTCTCGCGCTCTCTCGCCGCCTGCGAGGGCGCGCTGCTCATCGTGGACGCCTCACAGGGCATCGAGGCGCAGACACTCGCGAATACTTATCTTGCGATGGAGCACGATCTGGAGATCCGCCCCGTCATCAACAAGATCGACCTGCCTGCCGCCGATCCCAAGCGTGTGAAGGAGGAGATCGAGAATATCCTTGCCATCCCCGCCGAGGACGCGCCGGAGATCTCCGCCAAGCTCGGCATCAACATCGACGCGGTGCTTGAGGACATCGTCCACAACCTCCCCGCACCCAAGGGCGACCCGAACGCCCCGCTCAAGGCGCTGATCTTCGACAGCTATTACGACGCCTACCGCGGCGTGATCGTCTATATGCGCCTCAAGGACGGCACCATCAGGCCCGGCATGGAGATCAGGATGATGGCGACCGGCGCGACCTTCAAGGTGCTCGAATGCGGCCTGATGCGCCCGTTGGGGCTGGAGCCGGCGAAGCAGCTCGAGGCCGGTCAGGTCGGCTACTTCACCGCCAGCATCAAGGACGTCCATGAAACGCAGATCGGTGACACCGTGACCGGCGCGGAGAACCCCGCGAGCGAGCCGCTGCCCGGCTACCGCAAGGTGCGCTCGATGGTCTACTGCGGCATCTACACCGAGGACGGCAGCAAGTACCCCGACCTGCGCGACGCGCTGGAAAAGCTCCAGCTCAACGACGCCAGCCTGACCTTCGAGCCGGAAAGCTCCGTCGCCCTCGGCTTCGGCTTCCGCTGCGGCTTCCTCGGAATGCTGCACATGGAAGTCATTCAGGAGCGGCTTGAGCGTGAATTTGACCTCGACCTCGTCACCACGCTGCCGAGCGTCATTTACGAGGTTTACAAGACCGACGGCACGATGGTGCGCGTGGACAATCCGCACAACTACCCCGACCCGAGCGTCATCGAGCACGCGGAGGAGCCCTACGTCAAGGTCACCATCGTCACGCCGCCCGACTACGTCGGCAACATTATGCCGATGTGTCAGGAGCGCCGCGGCGAGTTCAAGGATATGCAGTACCTTGATACCTACCTCGTCGAGCTGCACTACGAAATGCCGCTCAACGAGATCATCTACGATTTCTTCGACGCGCTCAAGGCCAACACCAAGGGCTACGCCTCGCTTGACTACGAGCTCTCCGGCTACCGCCGCAGCGAGCTCGTGAAGGTCGATATGCTGCTCAACGGCGACCAGGTGGACGCGCTGAGCTTCATCGCACATAAGGATAAGGCGTATCCCCGTGCGCGCCGCCTGTGCGAAAAGCTCAAGGACAACATTCCCCGCCAGCTCTTCGAGGTACCGGTGCAGGCCGCCATCGGCGGACGCGTCATTGCGCGCGAGACGGTCAAGGCCATGCGCAAGGACGTGCTCGCCAAGTGCTACGGCGGCGACATCACGCGCAAAAAGAAGCTGCTCGAGAAGCAGAAGGAGGGCAAAAAGAAGATGCGCAACCTCGGCACGGTGCAGGTGCCGACGGAAGCGTTCCTTGCCGTCCTCAAGCTGGACGAGTAAATTTTCGGATTGGAGGCTTTTTCATGCTTTTGGATCATTATGTCAGCGCCATGCCCTGCTGGAAGGGCCGCGTAGACAGCGACAGCGATTACGACGCCTTCCGCTGGCACCAGTGGGTGCAGCCGCTCGATCTCAACGACGGCGGTGCGCCGTTCGACGGGGCGCTCGGCTTTGCCTTTGTCGGCTTTTGCAGCGACAAGGGCGTGGCGCGCAACAAGGGCCGCACCGGCACGGCGCTCGCGCCGGACTTCGTGCGCGGTCAGATGTCGAACCTGCCCTGCACCTTTTCGCAGGAGGTCAAGCTCTTCGACGCGGGCGACATCGTCTGCGACGAGATATCCCTCGAGGAGGGCCAGCGTGAGCTGGGCCTCGCGGTCGAGGAGATATTGCGCCGCAGGCTCTTCCCCATCGTGCTCGGCGGCGGTCACGAGACGACCTTCGGCCACTTTCAGGGCCAGCACAATTACCTCAAGGACAAGGGCCGCACGCCGGAGCTCGGCATCGTGAACTTCGACGCGCACTTCGACCTGCGCCCCTACGACATGGGCAATTCCTCCGGCACGATGTTCCGTCAGATGGCGGACGTGTGCAGGGCCGAGGGCACGCCGTACCACTACTTCCCCATCGGCATCCAGCAGCACAGCAACACCGTGAGCCTGTTCAAAAAGGCGCGGGAGCTGGGCGTGGACTATGTGCTCGCCAAGGAGATCCAGGGCAGCAATATGGAGTCCATTTTGGAGCGCATGGACACCTTCCTCTACCACTGCCGCGACGCCTACATCACCGTCTGCACGGACGTGTTCTCCTCGGCCTTCGCGCCCGGCGTCAGCGCGCCGCAGTCGCTGGGACTCGATCCCGAGGTCGTGCTGCCGCTGCTCAAGCACGTTCTGCGCACGCGCAAGGTCCGTGGCTTCGACATCTGCGAGATATCCCCTCGCTTCGATCAGGACAACACCACCGCCAACCTCGGCGCGGTCATCATCTTCGCGGTCATCAACACGCTCTGCCGCATGAACGGTCTGGAATACGCCGCCGAATAAGCGTCGGACCCGATGAAAAAAAGAGACGAAAGCACGCGCTTTCGTCTCTTTTCTTATGCCGTTTTCAGAAGAACAGCGGACCCTCGCCGCCGTCGATGTAGCGGTCGCTGTGCGAGCCGACACGCACGAGCTTCAGCGACACGGCGAACAGCGCAAGGACAAAGACAAGGAACACCCATTCGCAGTTAGGGTCCTCCATCGTGGCGATGAAATCATAGGCGCCGTGCAGCAGCGCGGGCATCAGGACCGCCATCGTGCGGCAGCGCTTGGCGTTCACGAAGTCGCCGTCGTTGTCATAGCGCTTGGCGCGGCCGTAGTAGACGCCCATGAACACGCCGAAGCAGGCGTGGCCGGGGACTGCAGTCACGGCGCGCACGAGCGCGGTGCTCAGGCCGTACATGGCGACGTAGCCGAGATTTTCCCACAGGGCGAAGCCGAGCGAGACGAACACGGCGTACACCACGCCGTCGAACTGGCAGTTGAAGGCGTCGGAGCGCCATGTCCGGCGGCGGAGCAGGATATACTTTGCGCCCTCCTCGGAAAAGGCGACGATGACAAAGTACATGATGATGTTGTAGGGCAGGGAGTTTTCCGCATAGACGCTCCCAAGCAGGGCCGAGCCGAGCTCCTCGAGCACCATCGCGATGACCGTGGCGAACACGCCGCGCAGGATCAGCGAGAGCAGAAGCCCTGACGGCTCCGGCTCCAGACGGTCGGCGCGATAGACCCTGATGAGCAGAAAGACCGCCGGCACGACCGCTGCGGCGATCAGAATGGGATTCATGTAAAGAAGAAACATACGGCACCTCTTGAGCATTGATCTGCAAGCATAATACGCTGTTTTTCGCCGTTTGGCAACGTCCGCGCGAAAAATTTTCAGCGCGGCTTGCCGCGCCGCGCCAAAACGGATATAATAGGAGCAAGATTTTCCCGACCAAAGGAGGCCGACTATGCCGCAGCTTTTGTTTGTGGATGCCTGTGTGCGGGGCGCGGAGTCCCGCTCCCGTATGCTCGCCGAACGCTTTTTATCGTCCTACGCCGCTGCGAATCCGGACGCAGCGATCCTTCGCCGCGACCTCATGCGCGACCGTCTCGAGCCGCAGTACCCCGAGGTGCTGGCCTGCCGCGACGCGCTCGCCGCAGCGGGGAAGCTCGACGATCCGCTGTTCGCCGACGCATGGCAGTTTGCCCGCGCGGACCGCATCGTGCTCGCTGCGCCGTTCTGGGAATTATCCTTCCCCGCCATTCTGAAAATTTACCTTGAGCGCGTTTCCATGCGCGACATCACCTTCGGCTACGAGGAAAGCGGGCTTGTCGGCCGCTGCCGCGCGGAAAAGCTGCTGCTCGTCACCACGCGCGGCGGGGATTACTCCCTGCCGGAAACGGAATGGATGGAGATGGGCGCGCGCCAGCTCAAGGCGCTGTGCGCCATGTTCGGCATCCCGAAATTTGAGCTGCTCTGCGCCGAGGGGCTGGACGACGAGCGCGTGGACGCGCACTCACGGATGGACGAGGCCCTTGCCCGCGCCGACGCGCTGGGAAAGACCTTTTGACGCGAAAGAGGAGAAGGCTGCGGCCATCTCCTCTCCCCTGTTACAGCTCCAGCGAAAGCTGCTCGCGCTCAAGCCCGCTCGGGTCGATGCCGAACTCGCTCGGCAGAAAGCGCGGGCAGACGTTTTCCGATGTGCAGATGACCGACGCGGCCAGCCGCGTGCCGATCTCGCAGGCCTCCGCCATCGTCTTGCCGTAGGTCAGGCCGATGGTCACGCCCGCGAAGAAGGCGTCGCCCGCGCCGGTGGTGTCCTTCACGTCCACCTTCTTGGCGGGGCACCAGCCCTCCTCGCCGTCGTTCGTGGCATACACCGCGCCCTGCGCGCCCATCGTCACCACCATGCGCGGGATCTGTGCGCTGCGGATGCGCGCGGCGAGGAGCCTCTGCATCTCCTCCGGCGTCTTGTCGTCGTAATCCTCGGAGAAAAGGATGCCCGCCTCCTGCTGGTTGCAGACGAAGCAGTGCGTCGAGCGGAAGAAGTCGCGCCGCTCCACCGCGATGCTCATGTTCGACACCACCGCGTACACCGGCTTGTGATATTTCTCGGCAAGGGCAAAGACCTTCTTCACGATCTCCTTATCCATGTCGATCTCAAAGGCGATGCTGTCGGCGCGGGAAACGATCTCGTCGCCCTGCTCCTCTAAAATGCTCAGGATCGGACGGAGGTCGGGCCGCTTGGAGATGGCCGCCACTACGTCGCCGCCGTTGTCGAAGATAGCGAGCCAGGTGCCCATGCCGTCCTTCGTTACGCGGATGTAGTCCGTGTTGACCTTATGCGCCTTGAGATAATATCCGGCAGCTGCCTTTTTGTCGCCCAGCGCGTCAAAGCAGTTGCCGCTGCTGACGAGATAATCGTCGCGCCCGGGAAAATTCTGCGACAGTTCAAGCCATGCGGAAAGCGCCTGCGCGTATTCTCCGTTTTGGTAATGGTTTCTGGCTGTTTCTTCTAGACCGGACAATTGCGAATCCTTTATAATGCTTTTCGGTTATTGATATAATCAGCATTTTTTAGTAAAAAAACTATTGACGTTGCGAGATAAATAATATATTTATTTGGGCAATGACGGGGGTATGGCGGAACTGGTAGACGCGCTAGACTCAAAATCTTGTTCCCTCTGGGAGTGTCAGTTCAAGTCTGACTACCCCTACCAATAATGAAAAACCTTGATTTATTATCAAGGTTTTTTCTTTTTTTGATTTTTCATTTTGATTTCCGGCACAAAAATTAAATTTGTTCCTCTTGCTCCGCATTAACGACGGTTTTGGACATGGCGACAATAAATTCATAGAGGTGTTTTACGGCTTTGCGATTGGGAAGCTTATAATAGGCTTTAACCAGCTCAATCGTTTCCTGCCGCAACATCGGGTCGCTTGGCTCAGGTTCGGACTCTTCCTTTAAAGGCGGACAACCGCCGGAAAGCTGAAACATACGCGGCGACTGCCCGGCCGTCTCTTCGTCCATATCCTCAAAAAAGAAGCTTATCGGCACGCCGAGAACTTTGCCCATATCCCACAGGCGGCTGGCACCGATGCGGTTCATGCCCTTTTCATATTTTTGAACCTGCTGAAAAGTAAGCCCCAATAAGGAGGCCAGTTTTTCCTGACTGTATCCCAGAAGCTGGCGGCGCAGGCGAATCCGATTGCCGACATGCGTGTCTATCGGGTTAGGCTCTCCGTCCGGGGTACGGCCGCGGCTTGAAACTTTTATTTTTCTGATTTCGGAAACGCCTGTCGGCAATCGTTCGGTTTTGTTCTGCTTCATGTAAAAACTCCTGTACTTTATAAAAACAATCTCCACCTTTTTAAAAGGTGGAGGAGTTTTCAGTACACAAAGTCTGTGCAGTCATTATTCGTCATGCATGCACGCTTATTTTTGACACTCCTCCGTTTAAAACATTGGATGTGTCAAATTTTTTGCCACCTAACAATTTGACGGTGTTAAGACTTTAG
>OIYT01002436.1_pt1 | contig 11356 bp, 11 predicted proteins | sample 1588201 | NCBI WGS metagenome assembly OIYT01 (sample SAMN03283260) | human gut metagenome | biome: human-associated habitat; material: feces | host: Homo sapiens | place: USA | collected 2013
CGCTTTTTGCTTAATTGAATCACAGCCGGGGACGACGGGCATGTCAACGCGCCCCCGGCGAAAACCAGGTGAGAGAAGTCACCACACAAACTGGAGGAAAAGAGAAATGATTACAACCGGCGTAGGCTTCCTGGCATTTATCACATTTTACACGGCGTTGATCCTGTGGCTTGCGCGGAAATACCCGCTCAAGCTGTACAAGGTATTTCCGCCGATCCTGATCATCTATATCATCACCATGGTGCTGTTCACCTGCGGCGCATGGACGATGACCGAGAGCGTGACCGCGACCAAGACGGCGCTGGTCAACAACATGGTCCCCGCGATGGTGTTCCTGATGTGCCTGAACTGCAACGTAAAGCGCATTTTCAAGCTTGGTCCCAAACTGCTGGTGGCCTTCTTCTGCGCGACCATCACCATCTGCGCGGGCTTTGTGGTCTCGTATCTGCTTTTTGGCAACGCGCTGGGGCATCCCGCGGCTGAGTTCGGCGCCGTGTGCGCTTCCTGGATCGGCGGCATCCAGAATTTCCTGGCCGTCAAGCAGTCTCTGGATGTGCCCGACTCCGTGATGTCCAATATCATTCTGATGATCAACATCAACTACTCCTTCTGGATCATGATCCTGGTGGCTATGTCCCCCCTGGCCCCCAGATTCAACAAGTGGACCAAGGCCGATGTGACCCAGATCCATGAAATTTCCCGCAACCTGGAGGAGGACGAGACGGCAGAGGAAAAAATCGATCACATCGGCATCCTGATGGTGATCGGTATCAGCCTGATGGTGGTCGCTCTGAGCCGCTGCGCCGCGAAAATGATGCCCACCGTCGCTTTTATCAACGCCAGCGTCTGGGAATACATTTTCGTCAGCATCGTCGGCCTGGCCCTGGGCGTGACGAAGCTGGGCAAGCTGCCCGGCGCCAATCTGGTCTCCGACGTGATGCTGACCCTGGTCATGACGCTGCTGGCCACCGAGCTCAATATCCTGCAAATCGCGGACGCGTGGCTTTACATCGTCGCGGGCGCGGTGGTGCTGATCGTTCACGCGGTCCTGTACGTCCTGCTGGCAAAGGTGTTCCATCTGGATCTGCACACCTGCGGCACCGCGTCCATCGCCAACGTCGGCGGCCACTCCTCCGCCCCCGTGATCGCGGCGACGTATCACCGCTCCTATGTGTCTATCTCCGTCATCATGTCCACGGTCGGCTGCGTGGCCGGCACCTTCGTCGGCCTGCTGGTCTCCCAGCTGCTGGCGACGCTGTGAGCCGCATGCGCGGGGAGGAAAAGCTCCCGGGGGTCCGGCATGCCCAGCGCCTTGCCGAGCGTGCCCTCTCCGGGCTGGAGGGCCGACTCCGACCGGGCATGGCGGAGTGGCAGGCGGCCGCGGAGCTGAGAGCGCTCTGTATGGAACTGCCCGGTGTGGAACAGGCCCTTACGGACATGGTGATCTCCGGGCCCAACAGCGCGGGGTACCACAATTTCGCGACAGACCGGGTGATCGGCGCGGGAGAGCTGATTTTGATCGATTTCAGCATCGTGGTCCACGGCTGGTACAGCGACATGACCCGCATGTATTCCCTGGGCGAGCCGGAGCCGGAGGCCCGGCGCATCTGCGATGTTGTGGCCGCCGCCAAGGAGCGGGCCGTCGCGGCGGCATACCCGGGCGTGGCCGCGTCCTGTTTGCATCGGGCGGCGGCGGATTTGATCCAAGAGCAAGGGTACGGCCCCTATTTCCCCCACGGACTCGGACATGGGATCGGTCGCGAGATGCATGAGGTCCCCCGTCTGAATGGGCAGAGTCAGGCTCTCCTGACACAGGGGACCGTGTTTTCGATCGAGCCGGGGATCTATCTCCCCGGGAGATTCGGAGCGCGGCTGGAGGACCTTTACTACATGAGCGAAGAAGGCATCGTCTGCCTGAACACAGAACCGGCGGTTCTGAAAATTCTGCCTGTCTGAACCCCCAAAAAATACGTATAAAAAGGAGAAGCTGTATGAACAACCAAACGGAAAAGGTACGCGAAGTTCTGGAGCGGTATATGAAGGGAACCTATACCGCCGATATCCCCATGCTGGAAAGCGTGTTCCACAAAGAGGCCCGGATGGTGGGCTATCTGGGCGATCAGCTGCTGATCGGCACGCCGGCACCCTTTATCGCGGACATGGGCTCCCAGCCCTCGATGAAGGAGCAGGGGCACAACTATCAGGCCGAGATCCGGGATCTGGAGGTGAACGGCAACGTGGCGAAAGCGACCGTCCACGAGACCGGCTTTCGCGGCAGCGCAGAGCTGGTGGACCACTTCCACCTGCTCTGCGAGAACGGCGAGTGGAAGATCATTTCCAAAACCTTCACCACCATCGACTGACCCGGCCTGTGCCGCGCAGCCGGAAACACGGTGAAAATATTCGGAGGAACCGCATATGGAAGCGTTGAATCGTATGATATCACAGCACAACAGGCTGGGCGGGGCGGAGCTGACGGTCCACCCCTCCGGCCAGGATCCGGAGCTGGTGGATATCCGCCGCGGCGGCAGGGAACTGGTCTCCGGGCTGACTTACGAGCAGGCGGTGTGTGTCGTCTCCGCGCTGGACCGCGCAAAACGGCAGGATATTGAGGCACAGCTCCTGGAGCTCGGGTCTCTGCTTGAAGCGGTGCGCAGCAGCGACGACTGTCTCTATGACGGGGATGTGGAGCGCGAAATCGCCGCGTTGACGGCCCTTCTGAATGGCTGAACCCCCGGCGGGCCATCCGGCCCCATATTCATGTGATCGAAGGAGAACGGTTATGAGCAGTATTGACACATTGGAAGAACGGCTGGAGGAGGCCGAGCGGCGGGGGCGCGAATATTTTCGCCAGGGCCTGAACTGCACGGAATGTGTTTTGCGCACGTTCATGGACATGCACGAGACCGGCCTGCCGGACGCCGCCCTGAAGCTCGCCTCCGGCTTTGGACTTGGCATGGGAAACACCAAGAACACCTGCGGCGCGATCATCGGCGCGGTCATGGCCCTGAGCGCGGCGCGGGGAAGGGACCCGTTTCAGACCGAAGCCCCCGGGGAGCGCGTCGCCCAATTGAAGGAAACGGTATATCCCCCCGTGGGCGGCCTGATTCATGAGATCGAGCAGGACTACGGGACCCTAGTCTGCAGAGAGCTGAGCGCTCCCCACGGCGATTTTGACGGCCGCGCGAGAAAAAAGAGCTGCCAGCAGTTTATCGGGTACTGCTGCCGCCTGGCTGAAAAATACGCCGGCCCAGCGACCTGACAACTGCCCGCATTTTACCGGAACAGCGTGACTTTTCGTCACGCTGTTTCGATTTTTTGCGTGATCGCGGCGAAATGTCAGGCCGGATATTAATATTGGCACGTTTCTTGCTTAAATAAGAGGACAGCGTGAATGTCCGCAGAAGAATGTTCAGATACCACTACAAGGAGGATATTGTTATGGAAAACACGAGCGCGATGAGTAAGAAAGAAGCCTGCAGAAATGAACTGGTCCAGCGCGCCGGGGAGCTGGCCATGCACTATTACCGGGAGATGGGCTTCCACTGCCCAGAGGCCACGATCCGCGCCTGCTCCGACGCGCTGGATCTCCGCATCCCCGAGGACGTGATCCGCTCCGCCTCCGGCTTCATGGGCGGCGGCGGCGGTATGGGCGAGCGCTGCGGCGTTGTGGAGGCCGGTTGCATGATCCTGTCGTTCATTTTTGCCCGCGTGGCCCCCTTTCAGGAGCCCTGGCCCAACAACCATCTCATCCGCGTGCTGCACAGCCGCTTTATAGAGCAGATCTCCTGCCTGCGCTGCGCCGATATCCAGGCCAAGGAGGAGGCCGAAGGGATCGCCCCCGAAAAGATGTGTGACCGCACCATCGTGGAGGGCGCCAAGATCATTGTCGGCGTGATCTTTGACTCCGACGATATCTTCAAGGCCGTCACGCCCGTGGATTACGAGAATGACCCCAAGCCTTTTGCATGATTTTTGACCATTTTCAGAAAAGAGGACTTCATATGAAAGTTGTGATCATAGGCGGTGTGGCCGGCGGCGCCTCCGCCGCGGCGCGTATCCGCCGTCTGGACGAACAGGCCGAAATTGTGATTCTGGAGCGTGGCAAACATGTCTCCTTCTCCAACTGCTCCCTGCCCTACTATCTGGGCGGCGCCGTGGAGAGCAGCGACTGGCTGGTGATGATGGGGCCGGACGACTTCAAGTACCGCCACAACATCGAGGTGCGCACCGAGAACGAGGTCACGAAGATCTGCCGGGACAGGAAAGAGGTAGTGGTCCACGACCTGGTCAACGGCAGGGAGTACACAGAGCCCTACGACAAGCTGGTGCTCGCCACCGGCGCGTCCCCCGTGGTGCCCAGGAGCATCCAGGGCGTGAACGCCCCCCATGTGTTCACGATCCGCAATGTGACGGACGTGTGCAGGGCGAAGGACTATATCGACTCCACCGGCGCGCAGAACATCGTGGTGGCCGGCGCGGGCTTTGTGGGGATCGAGGTGGCGGAAAACCTGAAATCCGTCGGAAAAAACGTCAGCATCGTGGAGGGCGCCGCCCAGGTCATGGCTCCCTTGGACTACGATATGGCGCAGTATCTCCACAGGGAGCTCCTGGACAAAGGCATCCACCTGCACCTGTCCAGCATGGTCACGGCCATCACCGATCACGCGGTGACGGCCGTGAAGGACGGAAAGGCCGTGGAGATTCCGGCGGACGCGGTGATCCTCTCCATCGGCGTGGCGCCGGAGACCGGGCTTGCCGTGGATGCCAGCCTGGAGTTGGGGCCCTCCCGCGCCATCAAGGTAAATCACAACTATCAAACCACCGACCCCGATATCTATGCCGTGGGCGACGCCATTGAGACCTTCAGCCGCGTCGGCCGGACATACGGCTCCTTTGCCCAGGCGGGCCCCGCCCAGCGGCAGGCCCGCGCCGCGGCGGACCACATCTGCGGGCAGTATCACAGCAACAAGGGCTACATCGCCACCTCCTGCCTGCGGGTGTTCGATCTGAATGTCGCCACGACCGGCATGAATGAAACGGCCCTGAAAAAGGCGGGAATTCCTTACGAGGTCGCGTTTGTGCTGCCCTTTGACAAGGTGAGCATCATGCCCGATGTCCACTATATGGCCTTCAAGCTGCTCTTTGAGGTGCCGACCGGCAGGATACTCGGCGCGCAGGCCATCGGCCAGGGCGACGCGGTGAGAAGGATCGACGTCATCGCAACGCTGCTCACCATGAACGGCACGCTGGAGGACCTGAAGGAGATGGAGCTGTGCTACTCTCCGGTTTACGGCACGGCGAAGGACGTTGTGAACATGGCGGCGCTGGTGGGACTGAACCTCCTGTACGGCAGAGTCAGGCAGGTGCGTGTGGATGAAGTGCGGGGGCTGGTGGAGTCCGGCGCTTACATCGTGGATGTGCGGGAGCCCGAGGAATTCGCCGCCGGACACCTGAAAAACGCCGTAAACGTACCGCTGACGCAGTTCCGGGCCCGTATTCACGAGATCCCGAAGGACGTGCCGGTATATCTGCACTGCCGGACCGGACAGCGCAGCTACTACGCGCTGTGCGAGCTGCTGGGCAGCGGGTACCGCAATGTATACAACGTCAGCGGCTCCTTCCTCGGCATCTGCAACTACGAGTACTACAATGACGTCACAGAGGGCAGAGTGCCCATTGTGACCGAATACAACTTTTTCTGAGCCGTAGGCTCCAACTTTATGGTAGGAGAATTGTTATGGAAAATCAGGCATTGATTCACGAAATGGTCGCCAAGGCCCGCAGGGCTCTGGAGGAGCTGGAGTCTTACTCCCAGGAGCGGATCGACGAGCTGTGCAAGATCTGCTGCGAGGCGTTTGCCGCCCACGCCGAGGAGCTGGCGGAGGAGGCTGTGGCCGAGACCGGCCTGGGCAACGTGCCCGACAAGATCATCAAGAACACCGGCTCTCCCGACGGCGTGTGGTACGCCATCAAGAACAAGAAGTCCGTGGGCATCATCGGCCATGACGAGCGCCGCCACCTGACCTTTGTGGCCCACCCCAAGGGCATCATCTCCTGCGTCATCCCCACTACCAACCCCAACATCACCATCCTCTTCAACGGCGTCTACGCCCTGAAGGGCCGCAATGTCATCCTCTGCGCGCCTCATCCCCGGGCGAAGCGCTCCACTGTGCACACCTGCCAGATCTTCAACGACGCCCTGAAAGCCGTGGGCGCGCCCGACAACATCTTCCAGTGTGTGGAGGAGCCCAACATTGAGCTGACCCAGATGATGATGGCCGCCTCCGACACCGTTCTTGGCACCGGCGGTCCCAACATGGTGAAAGCCGCCTACTCCAGCGGCAAGCCCGCCTACGGCGTGGGCCCCGGCAACTCCCAGACCATCTTCGACCCCGCCTATGACAACCTGCCCGAGGCTGTGGCGCAAACCGTCTTCGGCTGCAAATTCGACAACGGCATCATCTGCGCCTGCAACCGCTCCTTCATCACCCCCAGGTCCATCTCCGCCAGGGTGGTGGAGCTGATGAGGGCTGAAAAGGTCTACTACACCGACGATCCCGCCGTCCGCGACCGGGCCCGCCAGCTGTTGTTCCCCAACGGCCTGGGCGCCATCAACGGCAAGCCCGTGGGCCAGGATGTGCAGAAGATCGCCCGGATGCTGGAGCTGGACATCCCCGCCGACACCTCCATCATCGTCGTCAAGGTGGACAAGTACGGCGCTGAGGAGCCTCTGTGCCGGGAGAAGATGGTGCCCCTGGCCGTCCATATCGAGTGCGAGGACGTGGAGGAGGCCGTTCAGATCGCCATGGCCAATCTGCTGATGGAGGGCGCGGGCCACTCCTCCGTCATCCACACCAACAACAAAGCGCTCGTCGAGCGGACCGCCTGCGAGCTGCCCGTCAGCCGCATGCTGGTCAACTGCCCCGGCGTGTTCTCCGCCAACCCCGCCCTGGCCAACGGCCTTTGCCCCACCGCCACCCTGGGCTGCGGCTCCTGGGCCGGCTGCTCCGTCTCCGAGAACCTGGGCTTTGAGCAGCTGATCAACGTGTCCCGCATCGCCTATGTGTATCCCGAAAACGAGATCCCCAACCACGAGAGTGTCTGGGAAGGCGGCGCGGAGTTTTAAGCAACAGGCGGCATCCAACTGCGCGGGGGCGGCACACCGCCGCCCCCGCGCTTTACTATGACAGGAAAAGTGAGGACCCCATGAATCTGGAACAAGCAAAGAAAGCCCGTTGGGGCTACCTGATCCTGGGCGTGGCGCTGCTGCTCTGCCTGGGACTGATCTACGCCTGGAGCGTGTTCCGGGCCCCGCTGGAGGCGGAATTCGGCTGGAGCAAGGCCCAGACCTCCGTGACCTTCTCCATCTCCATGATGATGTTCTGCCTGGGCGGGCTGGTCAGCGGCGTCGTCACCGGGAGGAAGGGGCCGCGGGTCCCATTGGCGGGCTGCGCGCTCTTCCTGCTGGCGGGCTTTGCCGCGGCATCCCGCATCAGCACCCTGCCCGGCATCTACGTGTCCTACGGCTGCCTTTGCGGCTTTGGCGTGGGCCTGGGCTATAACGCCACGATCTCCACCGTGATGAGGTGGTTCCCCGACAAGCAGGGGCTGGTCTCCGGCATCACCCTGATGGGCTTCGGCTTCGGCGGGATGCTGCTGGGCACCCTGGGCGCCGGCCTTATCACCGCGCTGGGCTGGCGGAGGACCTTTCTGATCTTCGCCGTGGCCTTCGCCGCCGTCATGCTGGCTGGAGCCCTGCTGCTGCGGCCGGCGGACGACGCCTTTGTGGAGGCCGCGTCCACCGGCGGCAGGCGGAAAGCCGCGGTGGAGGAAATCCCCTGGCGGGACATGCTGCGCCGGCGGAACTTCTGGCTCTGCTTCCTCTGGGCCGTCATCCTCTCCGCCGCCGGTCTTGCCATCATCAACGAGTCCACCACCTACGCCGCATCCTTCGTGGGCGGCGATCTGACCCGCGCCGCGGCCATCGCCGGGGTGGTGTCCATCGCCAACGGCGTGGGCCGCGTCATCTCCGGCCAGATGTTCGACACCGTGGGCTACCGGGCCACCATGCTGAGCATCAGCGCCCTGTACGCCGCCTCCACCGCCGCCCTCGTCGCCTCTTTGCGGACCGGCAGCGTTCCCATTCTGGCGGCCGCCTTCCTCTTGGTGGGCCTTGCCTACGGCGGCGTGCCCCCCACCAACTCCGCGTTTGTGGTCTATTTCTTCGGCCGCAGGCACTATGCGCTGAATTTCAGCATCATCAACATGAATCTCATCGCCGCGTCCTATCTCGGCCCCCTGTGCGGCGGCGGTTCCTACATGGGCATTTTCATCGCCATCCTGGTGTTCGCCATTGCCGGCGCGGTGCTGACGCTGCTGGTGCGAAAGCCCGGGAAAGCATAAGAAAGGAGAAACGCCCCCATGAACATCTATGAAGCATATCAGAAGAAGCTGGTATCCGCTAAAGAGGCCGTCAAGCTGGTGAAGGACGGCGACTGGGTGGATTACAGCCAGACCTGTTCCTTCCCGGAGGCCCTGGACGAGGCCCTGGCCGCCCGGAAGGGCGCGTTGAAGGACGTCAAGGTCCGCAACGCCATCGCCATGAAGCCCGTTCAGGTGGTGGAGCGGGACCCGGAGCACGAGACCTTCACCTACAACGCCTGGCACTGCTCCGGCCTGGACCGGAAGTATGTGGACAAGGGCTGGGCCTATTACTCCCCCATGCTGTTCCGGGACTGCGGCTCCTATTATAAGCGGGGATACGCGCCGGTGAACGTGGCCATGGTCTCCGTGGCCCCCATGGACAAGCACGGCTATTTCAGCTACGGTCTGACCAACTGCTGCATGCAGGAGATGCTGGACGCCGCCGACCACATCATTCTGGAGGTCAACGAGCACATGCCGGTGATCTACGGCTCCGAGGGCGACCACATCCACATCTCCGAGGTGGATTATGTGGTGGAGGGCCACAGGGACATCTGCCTGGCCCCCGGCGGCGGGGCCAGCAAAATCGACAAGCGGATCGCCGCCAACATCTTCCCCCATCTCCATGACGGCATCACCCTCCAGATCGGCATCGGCGGTATGCCCAATGCCCTGGGCGGCCTCATCGCGGAGTCGGACCTGAAGGACCTGGGCATGCACACGGAGCTGATGAGCGACGGCTATCTCAGGCTCTACCAGGCCGGCAAGATCACCAACAAGAAGAAAAAACTGAACCGGGGCAAGGGCGTGTTCTCCATCTGCTCCGGCTCCCGGGAGCTGTACGAGTTCCTGGACCACAACATGGACATTCTGTCCGCGCCCATGCGGTATGTGAACAGCCCGGAGACGATCCGCCAGCTGGACGATTTCGTGTCCATCAACGGCTGCATCGCCATGGATCTGTACGGACAGGTGTGCTCCGAGACCTCCGGCACCCGCCACATCAGCGGCACCGGCGGCCAGCTGGACTTTGTCACCGGCGCCTACATGGCGGAGCACGGTCAGGCGTTTCTGGCCATGCCCTCCACCTTTACCGACAAGCAGGGCGGTCCGCACTCCCGCATCCTGCCCAAATTCACCGAGGGCGACGTCATCACCACCCCCCGCACCCAGGCGCCCACCATGGTGACGGAATACGGCACGGCGCGGCTGTCCGGCCTCTCCACCTGGGAGCGGGCCGAGGCCATCATCGGCATCGCCCACCCTGACTTCCGGGAGGAGCTGATCGCCGCCGCCGGGCGGCAGAAGATTTGGCGCCGCTCCAACAAACGCTGATCGAACCGGCCGGCGGGAAACAGGTTGGAGCGGCTCGCGGAGCACAGAGAGCGGAAAGGAGGGGATGCCCGGGTGAAACGTGTGTGTCTTTTGGGCTGCGGCCGTCTGGGGCGTGTCATCGCAAACGCCCTGCTGGACGGGGCGGTAGAGGGGGCGGCGTTGGCCGCCGTGCTGGTGTCCTCCGGGAAAAGGGCGGAACATCTGCGCCGGGAGCTGCCCTGTCCCGTGGTCACCGATATCCGCGCGCTGCTGGAGGAGCGGCCGGACTATGTCATCGAAGCCGCCGCCGGCGCCGCCGTGAAGGAATTCGCCGTTCCCATTCTGGAGGCGGGGGCGGATCTGATCGTCCTCTCCACCAGCGCCCTGGGCGATCCGGCATTTTACAGGCGGGCCCTTGCGGCGACCGAGCGGTATGACCGCCGGATTTATCTGGCCCACGGCGTGATCGGCGGGCTGGATGTGGTGGAGGCGGCCGCCATGATGGGCGCGCTGTCCACGGAGATCACGAAGCGGAAGTTCTCCAGAGGCTCGCCGGAAAGTGACGCGGCCCTGGACGCGCTGGCGGACGACTTCCGCGGAACGGCGGAGGACGCGCGCCTGCGGTATCCGGACCAGCTGAATGTGGCGGTGTCTCTGGGACTGGCGGCGGGAGATCCGCGCGGGACCGGCGTGAGGGTGGAGCCCGGTGGCCGGGTGGACTTCACCGTGACATGCGAGGGCGCTTTCGGCCGTGGCCGTTTTTTCACGGAGCTGGGCCCGGACGGTCCGGCGCTCGCGGCCTGGAGCGCGCTGGCGATGCTGCGGCGCCTGACCGCCCGGATCACGTTTTGATAAGAAAACCCCCGGGGCGCAGCGTTGAACTGGACCAGTAAAATAGGACAATAGACAAAATCCCCCCCGAAGTAGGATAATCACTACATCAGGGGGGATCAGCTATGAGCAAAAGGAGATACACAAATATGTTAGCGCTGTTGCCAGAAATAGAGCGAATGTAGGAATCAGGGTTGAGCCAAAGAGAGATAGAAAAAGAGATGGGGTTAGAAGGAGATCGGCCGGTACATAATCTTCTGAAAAGGCAACGGAGAAAGGCAACGGAGAAAGGCAGCGAAAGGCGTGCCAAAATTTCGTGAAAGGAAACCGGCAAAGACACCGCAAGAGTACAAAACGGCTATCGTCGTGTCTGGAAATGGCTGAAGAGCCGGAATATTGAAAGGAACCCGAAAACTGTGCTTAGAAGTACGGTTTGCTGTCAGAAATACGTCGCCGCAGGAAATGGGCAAACCTTGGTCAGCAGGTACACAAATACGCAAATCTGCTGGACCGACAGTTCTGCGCGGACATGCCCAACGCAAAGTGGGTCACAGATATCTCCTACATCCACACAAAAGAGGGTATTCTGTATCTGTCTATGATCCGGGATCTGTACGACAACAGTATTGTAGCCTGCAGGACAGCAACCCGGCAAACCGTAAATCTTGTTCTGGACACGATCCGATTGGCGATGAAGAAAGAGAAAAAGAGAGCCGCCGCGGAGTTACAGCTCCACAGCGGCCAAGGTTTTCAATACACCTCTCAAGCATACTTCAACCTAACC
>OIYT01002439.1_pt1 | contig 11345 bp, 6 predicted proteins | sample 1588201 | NCBI WGS metagenome assembly OIYT01 (sample SAMN03283260) | human gut metagenome | biome: human-associated habitat; material: feces | host: Homo sapiens | place: USA | collected 2013
CAGAAAATAGATAAAGAAATGTAGGAGGAAAACAGCACATGAAAAAACGATTATTAGCAAGTCTGCTGTCGTTGTGCCTGTTGGTGGGCCTATTCCCAACTGCGGCACTTGCGGCGGAGGGCACGGCGGACGAGGCCGCTGTTGTCTGCATGGAGCTGGAAGGCTGCATCGGGGACGCCCACGATGAGGACTGCCCTCTGTATGTGGCACCCAATGAGGACGAAAGCAACGGCGAGGACGATTCCGCCGATGTTCCCGGCGAGCCGGATGCAGACCCCGTGTACGATAATGGGGACGACACCACGGTGATCGACCCGGAGCAGGAAGAGCCTGTCCAGGGGCCGACCCCTGCGGAGCAGTTGGCTGAGTTGATTGCGGACCTGCCCGACCCGTCCGAGATTGACCCGCTGGACGAGGAGCAGGTGGAAGCGGTCTACAATCAGATTTCCGCTATTTACGCCTTTGCCGGGGAAAACGGTTTTGATGACATATATGACAACGAAACCATCAATGCCGTGATTGCGGCAGCATGGCCTGCGGAGCCGTTGGTGGATGTGACAGCCATTACCTCTGATGGCGGTTCTCTTGCCAGCGGCGAATATGAGTTGACCGAGGATATCAAGACCACGGACTTAACGATCCCGGCCAATGCCGAAGTGACTATTGACTTGAACGGCCACACCTTGACCGGCTCCGGTTCCAGCAGCGTCATCACGGTCTATGGCAAGCTGACGCTGAAAGACAGCAAAGCAACCGGGCCGCAGGAGATCGCGGACACAAGCAATCTACCCTCTGAAGTTTATACGGCAGGTAGTGACGGAGAAGATAGAACCTTTACTGCAAAGACTATTACGAACAGCGATGGCTCCTATACCACCTATTATTCTGTCAGCGGGCTTGATGATGACGAATTAGCTACAAGCTACTACTCGTATACCTCTGGCGCGGTGACTGGCGGTATTGGGCAGCTGAATACATACTATGATGCCGTTTATTCGGATAACTTGACTCGATATGCAGGCGGTGGTGTCTATGTTGCAAAAGGCGGTTCCTTCGTACTGGAGGGGGGAGCTATCACTGGAAATACCGCCAATCAAACCACAACTTATGCTAATGGCAGCACATCAGTGACAATCGATCCGGTTGGAGCCGGTATCTATGCAGAAGGATCTTTCAGTATGTCTGGCGGTGTGGTGAGTAGCAACTCAACCGCCGGTTACGGTGGAGGTGTCTATGTAGACCACGGCAACTTTTCGATGACTGGAGGCGCGATTGCTGCGAACACCGCCACAAAGAACGGCGGTGGAGTTTTTTCTGAAAGCAGCACTTGCACGCTATCTGCCACCATTTCTGGAAATACATCTTCAAGTGGCTATGGCGGCGGGCTTTGTGCCAAAAGCAGCACAATTAAATTGTCAGGCGGCGACATTTCGACCAATAAATCCACACACGCAGGCGGTGTTTATGCAAACGCCTGTACGGTAGAAATATCTAATGGATTTATTGTAGAAAATCAGTCAAATGGTAACGGCGGTGGTGTTTTTTCCGCAAGCACCGAGTTAAAACTTTTCAGCGGTGGGATTTCCGCCAACAAGGCCACTCAAGGCGGTGGCATTTATGCCACTGGCAGCAGCGGGATTACAATGTCTGGCGGAGTTCTTACCAAAAACGAAGTTAAAAACGCCGGCGGTGGTATTTATGCTGGCGGTAGCAGTACGGTTGTGCTGTCTGGTGGAACGATTTCACAAAATAGCGCAAAGAATAGTGGCGGTGGCATCTATGCCACAGGTAGCAACAAAGTTACGCTGTCTGGTGGAACTATTGGTGGTACGGACGAAAATTCTGCAAATACTGCCGCAAACGGCGGTGGCATTTATTATGACAGCGGTGAGATAACAATTACAGGCGGAACTATTGGTATGAATACTGCAACCACAAATGGCGGTGGTATTTATGCTGTTAATAGCAGTAAAATTGTGCTTCTCAATGGCGATATTGCCAACAACAGCGCTACTGGTTCCGGTGGTGGCATCTTTGTTTCGGGCAGTAGTGCAGTAGAGATGACTGGAGGAAGTGTATCTGGAAATAACGCTGGGTCTGCTGGCGGCGTTTACGCCGCAGGCAATAGCAAATTCAGCATATCCGGTGGTACTATCTCGGACAATACCGCAACGAACAATGGTGGCGGTATCTTCGCTACGGGAAATAGTGCATTTGAAATATCTAATGGTACTATCTCCCAAAATAAGGCCAGCAACGGCGGTGGAATTTATATTGGAAGTAATGGCTCCGTCAAAATGTCCGGCGGTGCCATTTCCCAAAATGATGTTACGGGATATGGCGGAGGTATCTCTGTTTCTGGCGGTACAATGCTTATTTCTGAAAATCCTATAATTTTCAATAATACCAAGACAAAAAGCGGTGAAACGACTGGCGAAGAAAATAACATCTATTTGCCCAACAGCAAATACATCACCCTCTCCGGCCCGCTGACCGGCGGGGCCACCATCGGCGTGACAACGCAGACGGCATTGACCTCCAGCTCCACCTCTGCCATTCAGATCACCACGGAGGAGGACGATACGACCTATTATAGCGGCGCTGCGCAGTATTTCATCCCCGACGCAGAAAATGTAAAAGCCCAGGAAGATGTCAGCAGCAAGTATATTGAACTGGCGTATGACAGCACGGTGTCCAACCAGAAGAAGCTCACCTTTACGCTGGACGGCGTGGACATCTCCGGCAGTACCATCGTCCGGGTGAGCGAGAATGGACCCTACACTATGACGCTGGTTGCCGAAGCGGGCTATATTCTGCCCAGCAGCATAGCAGACGAGAATATAACGGTGGGTGAAGGCCAAACCAAGCCGACCTGCACCCTCTCCACCGTTGGCAGCTCCGATAGCGCGGCGCAACTGACTATCTCCAATATCACGGCTGATGCGACCATCGCACTGGAGGGCGTGCTGAAAGCCCCCACGGTGACAACCAGCGGAAATATCAACAAGACCTATGACGGCAAGAATATTATGCTGTCCGTCACCCCGTCCCATGAGGCTTCCGGCGTGACCTACACCTATCAATGGAGCAGGGGCAACGATACAATCTCCGGCGCGACCTCCGCCAGCTATACGCTGACGGCTCCCGGCGTGACCAGCGAGGAGGGCGATACCTACACCTGCACCGTGACCGCCACGGACGGGAGCGGGCGCACCGCCACGGCCACGGCGACCATCACTGTACAGATTACGGCGGCGGATATTGAGGGTATCACCGTGACCGCTTATAACGGCTCCTATGACGGTAAGGCCCATTCTGTTGAAGCAGAAGTCCCCGATGGCTTCAAAATCCAATATGCTGAAAATGAGAATGGGGATTATAGTGATACTGCTCCGATCTTTACCGATGCGGGTGAACATACCGTGTATTGGCAGGTAACGGCGACCAGCGGCAGCAACTACAAGACCGCCAACAGCTCCGTGGTTGTCACGATTGCCAAGGCCACCCAGGCCATGAGCTACGCGACTACCAAGATGGACAAATACATCGGTGACGAGGCGTTCACCAATGAGCTGACCGAAACCACTGTATTCGGCGCTGTGACTTATGTCAGCAGCGATTCCGCTGTTGCGACGGTAGATGCCCAAAGCGGCGAGGTTACGATTGTCGGAACAGGAATGGCCACCATTACGGCGAAGGCGGCGGGGGATGAAGCCAACTACGATGAAGCCACTGCCAGCTATACTCTGACAGTATCCCGCAGGAGCAGCGGCGGTTCCTCTGGTGGCTCCGGCAGCTCCAGCTACACCGTAACCGTGGACAGCGGCAAGAACGGCTCTATTACCGTATCTCCCAAGAGCGCCAGCAAGGGTACGACTGTGACCGTCACCGTCAAGCCCAACAGCGGCTACGAGCTGGATGATTTGACCGTGACCGACAAGAACGGCGACACCGTGAAGCTGACCCGCAAGAGCGACACCCAGTACACCTTCACCATGCCCACCTCCAAGGTTACTGTGGAGGCCAGCTTCACCGAAATCGAGGAGCAGCCCGAGATCTCCTTTGTCGATGTTTCCGCCAGCGCCTATTACTATGACGCGGTGGCGTGGGCCGTGGAGAACGGCATTACCTCTGGCACCAGCGCCACCACCTTCAGCCCGGATACCGCCTGCACCCGCGCCCAGGCCGTGACCTTCCTGTGGCGTGCTGCCGGTTCCCCCGCGCCTAAGAGCAGCGTCAATCCTTTTGCCGATGTTCCCTCCAGCGCCTACTACTATGACGCCGTGCTGTGGGCTGTGGAGCAGGGGATCACCGCTGGCACCAGCGCTGCCACCTTTAGCCCGGATGCCACTTGCACCCGCGGCCAGATTGTGACCTTCCTTCACCGTGCCGATGGTACTGCGGCTACTGGCAGCAATCCGTTTACGGATGTTGCGGATAACGCCTACTATGTTGATGCGGTGAAGTGGGCCGTGGCCGAGAGTGTGACCGCTGGCACCAGCGCGACCACTTTCAGCCCTGATGCTTCCTGCACCCGCGCCCAGATCGTGACTTTCCTCTATCGGGCCTACGCATAATCTGTGCAGGTTCTCACGGAAACCTTACACAATTAGCTACCGACCAAAGCGGAGGGCGGGACGGCACAGCCGTTCCGCCCTTCCTGTTTGTGCGAAATTTGTCGGAAAATAAATCGCATGGTGCGATTTATTTTCCCGCTTTACCAAAGATCGGGGGATGTGAATGAACAGACACCCCTTTTGAGATACCTCCGGGCAGGCCGCCCACAACTAATTTTTCAAAAGCGCTGAAAACCATTGATCGGTTTTCCGCGCCTCTTTTTTCCCTCGACAGTTTTTCCGAATATTCCCTATCAAAATATAGGGGCTATTCGGAAAGGCCGTCGAACACCGCCGCCCTTTTCCACGCCTCTCCCATCTCACAGGGAGAATTTTTAGGATTTTCCAAATTTTTTGCGGGAAAAAGGCACTCCGGCCGGTCTCCTCCCGATTTTCGATGCTTCCGCGCGAACCATCGAAAATCAAAGGAGGACCGACCATGTTTGATCGAAAAAGCGACTATGCCCTGAACAAGAAAGACCCGGAGGCCATCGTGTGCAAGAGCGTTTCCGGAGTACATATCCGCCTGACCCGTGTGGACTTCTCCAGCGATGAGGAGTTCCAGAGGTGGAAGGACTGGTCCGATGAAGATTACCATGCCGCAGAGAAGAAAGAGCATATCCACACCGACCACACGGCTTCCCTCTATAAGGTCTCGGAGATCGTGGTTGCCGTCCAGTCCCCGGACGATGTTCTGATGGACGAGTACGACCAGCAGGAACAGGAGCGTCTGCTCCATCAACTGGCCATTGGCCTGGATAGCTGTCTGACCCCAGTCCAACGCCGCCGTCTGCGGCTGTACTATGTGGAGGGTCTGACCGTGAGGCAGATCGCGGAAAAAGAAGGTGTACGCCATCAAAATGTTACGAAGCGGATCACACAGGCGAAAAATATTTTGAAAAAATTCCTCCAAAGGGGGGTGCCAAACCACCCAAAAAACAGCGGTAAGTGAAGGGAGTTTATCAGACCTTCAAGAACTGCTACAACTGAATAAAGGATAGTCCAGATACATTCTGTATGTGCCGAGCCAGGCGGCGGGCGCGCCGGGATTTTCCACCGGGAAAGGGGTGAACAAACCGGAGGAAGGAGCGAGATACGCCAGCGCCGTGATCCAGCCCAGGCAGAGCCGGGGGCCATGACGCACATACAGCCATGATGATACTTGCGTTGGCTATGCGTCACAGCGTAGAACGCCCCGCCATGGGAATGGGGGGAGGCTACCACCTATGGAGCGGCTTTGCCAGCCGCCGTCTGGCCTGTCTGATAATTTCACACTTCAACATAGCCGCACCTGGAAATGGTGCGGCTATGCCTATATCAATAGGAAATAAACCGCATCGTGCGATTTATTTCCCTGCATATTCTTTCTTAACTTCCCATACGCTCATTCGGGAGGTGTTTTCCATAGAACTAAAACAGACGCCAGAGGCTACAAAAAACTTGACAGCCACAAAAGAAATAAATGTGACAATCCATTATGCGGATAACGGGCCAAGCCTAACATCCTGCATGATTTCCATAGTGTCCTCACATATGTCAAAAAACGCGAATTTTTGACGGCTCTCTCTATATTTGCTATAATAATATTGCAGATATTGTTTCGCAAATATGAGAGGTTTCAGCAGAAAGGAGTACCCATGACCTTTGTGCGAAACAACAAGAGAGAGAAAAATAGTGTTTCGATTATTAAATGGTACATAGCCCTCTATGTTAGGCTCAGCAAAGAGGATGGAGACAAATTGGAAAGCGACAGCATACAGAACCAGAAGCGGATTATTGAACAGCATATCAAATATTTGCAGGCCCAAGGAGAAGAAATTGTATCCGTTACGGTTTATCCCGATGATGGCTATGCAGGCGGAAACTTTGATCGCCCTGGCTACAAACGAATGATTGCAGATGTTGAGGCAGGGAAAATTAACTGCATCATTTTCAAGGACAATTCCCGTTTGGGCCGGAATTACCCAGAACTGGGGCGCCTAATGGAAGAATATTTTCCCCAAATGGGCGTTCGTATTATTTCCGTCCTAAACAATATTGACAGCTTTAAGGACCCCCAAGGCTATTGCAGCGCCATCGTTTCATTTTCTAACATTATGAACGATGATTATATTCGCCAGCTTTCTGTGAAAATAAAATGCACTTTTGCGATGAAGCGGGAGCGCGGCGAATTTTTAGGTAACTATGCTCCCTATGGCTATTTGAAAAGCCCGGAGGACCGCCACAAGCTGATCGTTGATCCAGAGGCCGCAGAAGTCGTAAAAATGATTTTTAATTGGTATGTGGACGGTCTATCTGCAAGCGGAATTGTAAAACAGCTAAATGCCCTGCAAATCAAGCCGCCATCAGTATATAAAACTGAACAGGGATGTAAGGGATTTGTAAAACATTCAAGTGGCGGAATGAAGCGGAATGTGTGGGCACTTACGACTGTAAATTCTATCCTCAAGGACGAGGTATATATCGGCAACCTTATTCAAGGAAAATTCAAAAGCGCTTCTTATCGAAGCAAAAAAATGGTGCCAACAGATGAAAGCGAATGGATAGTTATAGAGGGAACTCATGAGCCGATCATCACTGATGAAATATTTACTATCGTCCATGACCGCTTTGCTCGACACACCAGGGTTTCCCCAAAGGGCAATACGAATTATCTTTTATCTGGATTTGTCAAATGCGCATATTGTGGTGGAAGAATGAACCGCCATGTTTCCAACGGCCAGCCACGGTATCGTTGCATGACACGGGTATTTGCCCCGGAAAAATGTCAATGTCCGTCCGTAAAAGAGTCTCTTCTGGAAAATGTCATTTTGCAAGCAATTCAGAGCCAGATCCAAGAATTAGTAGACGCAAAAGAAGTAATTGATGCCGCAAGAAAAGATACCCCGGTTGGGCAGTCGCAAAATGAATACCTATTAGCATTAAACCGTGCTGAACAGGAAAAAAAGCGACTGGCCGAAGCAAAATTTCGTTTGTATGACCGACTTGAAAAAGGAATTATAGACCAGGATGAATACCTTCAGTTCAAAGAGCGGTATAACAAGGAAATCGCGGAACAGGACAGTCAAATCACTCGGTTGCAGACAAACTTGGCAGACATCAAAGAGGCTCGGAAGCAGGATGATGAATTTATTGCTTTTTTCAAAGAGTATGGAAACATCTCCGTCATAGACCGAGATGTTTTGAACCGCTTATTAGATCATATTGAGGTGACAAGCCCCAAGCAGATTGATGTCTATTTCAAGTTTTCTGCTGAACGACAAAAAATCCTCGATTTTGCAAAGAACATCGAGGAGAAAAAGTGTAGTGTCGGTTAGCACACATTTTAAAGAAAATTTGAATGAGTAATGTATGTTAGCACACTTTATGAGAAAAATGTCGAAGAAACGCAGAGGAAACTAACCCAAATTAAAACAAAGTATAAAAATGTGTGCTAATAACCCCCACTCATACGAGTGGGGCTATACCGCCGGTCCGCCCATGGCGGTGGCCCCCCTCCCCAGTGTCCGGGCGGTGCTGGACTACGCCGTCACGGAGATCCCGGCGGAGAAGATCTTCCTGGGCGTCCCCAACTACGGCTACGACTGGCCCCTCCCCTTCGTCCAGGGCGTCACCCGGGCCCAGTCCATCTCCAACCAGCGGGCCATCGAGCTGGCGGTGGAGCACGACATCGCCATCCAGTACGACGAGACCGCCCAGTCCCCCTTCTTCCACTACACCGACGATGCCGGCGCCGTCCACGAGGTCTGGTTCGAGGACGCCCGCAGCATGGACGCCAAGCTGCGCCTGGTCGCGGAGTACGCTTTCCGGGGCGCGGGCTTCTGGAACCTGATGCGCCCCTTCTCCCAGACCTGGCTGGTGCTGGACTCCCTGTACGACATCCAATGAGAAAACTCCCTCCGGAGGGCCGGGCCCTCCGGAGGGAGTCGCGTTATGTCTCTTTCAGCCTCCGGCACAGCGGAATGATCACGCCGCCGCAGGCATTGCCCAGCGTCATGACCAGCATGTACAAAAGCGCTCTGCCGCTCCACACATTGGCGGCGGAGAAATAAAACATGTTGGCCACGCAGTGCTCAAAGCCGCACAGGATGAACACGATCACTCCCAGGAAGACGCCGATGTACTTCCCCACCTCGTGGGGGTTGTTCTGGAAGCCGTCCACCGCGATAAACATCAGGATATTGCACAAAACAGACAATATAAAGATGGAAATCAGGCTGTCGTCCAGCTTCGCCTGACACAGCGCCGCCGCCTTCTCCGTGATGCCGGCGATGCGGGTCAGGCGGATGCCGTAGCCCACCAGCGCGGTGCCCGCCAGGTTCCCCAGCCACACCGACGCCAGGAATCCGACATAGGCCGGGGGCCGCTCAAACACATACCCCACCTTCCCGGTGAAGAGGTTGAAGCCGAAGGTGCAGATGGCGAACAGGCCCAGACAGAAGAACACCGCCCCCGTCACCCTGTTCTCGCAGGAGAGGAACACCGTGCCGCCGATGCCGATGCAAACGCCGCCCAGCACGGAGTATAAAAACGAGGAGACCGCCTTTTTCATTTTCTTCGCCCCCCTCGTCACAGCCCGTTGACGACGCGGTCCGGCCGCTTCCCCGCCATCAGCAGCCCCAGGTCCTCAAACAGCATCCGGTACACGTTGCGGAAGGACGACAGGGTGATGCCCGCCTGATGGGGGCACAGCACCAGCCTGTCCGGGAACTCCTCCGCCAGCCGCAGCAGGGGGTGGTCCCCCGGCAGCGGCTCCGGAACGTAGGCGTCCAGCGCCGCCCCCGCCAGGCGGCCGGAGCGGATGGCCCCGCACAGCGCCTCGTCGTCGATGATGGCCCCCCGGGCGGTGTTGACCAGAAAGCTCCCCGGCTTCATGCGGGCCAGGAAGTCCCGGTCCACCAGGTGGACGCTCTCCGGAGTGGCGGGCAGGTGCAAACTGACGATGTCGCACCGCGCCGCCAGCTCCTCCAGCGGCAGATACGCCACGCCGAACCGCGCCTCCGTCTCCGGGTCCCGCCGGTGCCGCGCGTAGTAACAGACCTTGCTGCCGTTGGCCCGCAGCCGCTCCGCCGTGGCCTGGCCGATGGCGCCGAAGCCCACCAGCCCCACCGTCACACAGCTCAGATCCAGGGGCACGTCCCCCTCCAGGATGTGCACGGCCTCGCCCTGCCGCCCCGCCCGGACCATCCGGTCGCCCCACAGCGTCCGGTGCAGCAGCATACTCATCAGCATGACCGCCTGTTCCGCCACGGGCCCGGCGTTGCACCCGGCGTTGTTGCACACATAGACGCCCCGCCTGCGGGCGGCCTCCAGGTCGATGCGGTCAAAGCCCACGCCCTCGCTGTGGATCATCTTCAAATTGGGCATCCGGGCGATCAGGCTCTCCCGGACCCACGTCACCGGCAGCACGAACAGCGCCTCGGCGTCGCCGCCGGCGGCCAGCCACTCCTCCTCCGTCCCCTCCCGGTCGCAGAAGATCAGCTCCGCCGCCTGAAAGACCGGGGAGTCCTTGGGGGCGAAGCGGTCATAGCGTCCCTTGTGGGTCAGCACCAAAACTTTCATGATTTCTCAGTCCTTTTTCTCTGTTGTCTCTTCCGGGGCTCCGTAGGGCGGCGGCACGGCGCCCTCCTCCATGCCCCGGGCCGTCAGCACGTCCGTGGGGGTGATGGTCATCAGGTCCTCCTTCGTGACCTGCTCCATCCCCGCCAGCCGGTTGGCCTGGTTCACCAGGATCTGCTCGAAGATGTTCCGCACGCCCCGGGCGTTGCCGAAGGAGACGGGGTCGGTGTTCTCCTCCCGGATGAAGTCCCGCACCATCTCCGCCGCCTGGCCCTCCAGGGTGTAGCAGCCCTTTTTGCACTGCATCTCAAAAATGCGCATCATCTCGTCGGCGCTGTAGTCCTCAAAGTGCAAAAAGCGGTTGAACCGGGACTCCAGGCCGGGGTTGGAGTGGATGAAGTCGTCCATCAGCCCGTCGTAGCCCGCCACGATGACCACCAGATCGTCCCGGTGGTCCTCCATGGCCTTCAGCATGGTGTCGATGGCCTCCTGGCCGAAGTCGTTCTCCGCCCTGCCGTTGAGGGCGTACGCCTCGTCGATGAACAGCACGCCGCCCAGTGCCCGCTCGATGACCTTGCCGGTCTTGATGGCCGTCTGGCCCACGTACCCGGCCACCAGCCCGCTCCGGTCCACCTCCACCAGCTGCCCCTTGGACAAAATGCCCAGGGAGTGGTAGATGCGGGCCATGATGCGGGCGACGGTGGTCTTGCCGGTGCCGGGGTTGCCGGAGAACACCATGTGCAGGCTCAGATCCGTGTTCGGCAGGCCGTTTTTCTCCCGCATCTGATATACCGTCACCATGTTGATGAGGTTCCGCACCTCTTTTTTCACGGCGTCCAGGCCGATGTAGCCGTCCAGCTCCGCCTGCAGGTCCTCGATCCGCTCCGGCGGGATCGTGAACAGTCCGTCGGGTTTCCGATAGTCGGAGGCGATCTTTGCCAGCATCTTGTTGACCGAGATTCCGGCCGAGGCCGTCAGTCCGGTTTCGGCGAGGATGCGGGCTTTGATTTCGCGGGCGACCAGCGTCGCCGAACGGACGTGGCTCACGTCGAGAAACGCTTCGTCGAGCGAGAGAGGCTCCACGAGTTCGGTGTATTCGCCGAAGATGGCGCGGATCTGTCGGGAAACGGCTTTGTAGACATCGAACCGTGCCGGAACGAAGATCAGTTC
>OIYT01002442.1_pt1 | contig 11329 bp, 13 predicted proteins | sample 1588201 | NCBI WGS metagenome assembly OIYT01 (sample SAMN03283260) | human gut metagenome | biome: human-associated habitat; material: feces | host: Homo sapiens | place: USA | collected 2013
GCATCCGGCACAAAGGCGCTGCGGGCGCTCGGCAGGCGATGCGGTGGAAGCGCCGCACACGGTGCAAAACGCGCTTCCCTCCTCCAACGGTGCGCCGCAGCCCGCGCAGATCCGGACTTTGGCCGTCGGCGGTGTCATGGACGCGCCACAGGCGGTGCAGAAGGTGCGCTTCGCGTCGACGGATGCCCCGCAGTTGGGGCAGGTGCGGGGCGGCGCATAGTCCGCCGAGGGCTTCCAGACGGCGACTGTGGGGATCTCCTCTTCCTGCTCGCTCTGACCTGCAAGCGACCAGAAGACGACGGAAAGGAGCGCCGCGCCGAAGCCCAGATAAAGCCCATAGGCAATGGAAAAGCCGTCGAGCGCAATGGTGAAGATCACCGGCAGGAGCGCGACGCCCAGCAGCGCGGTGAAGATCGGGATGCCCTTGTATCTGCGGTCGAGCAGGTGCATCACCAGTGTGTGCAGCACCAAGATCGCAAGCAGGATCAAGAACAGGAGCTGGCCGACAAAGATCGCTTTGAGCGCAGGCTCCAGCTTCTCTGCCGTTTCTCCCGCGAGCGACAGCTCCTCCTGAAACTTGACGGTCTTGCTGCTGATGATGGCAAGGCGGACGGGGGACACCGAAATATCGCCGCCGACGCGCATCCAGCCGAGGAAGCACGAGACAAGCACGGTCAGCAGCAGAACGATGCTGACGGTCTTGCAGGCTAATCTTCTGTTCACAGCGGTTCCTCCTTTGCAAGCCATTGGTAATAGTCGGGGCGGTAGCGCTTCCAAAGCGCCGCGACGCCTTCCGTCCCGTCCTTCAGCGCGCGGATGCAATCGCGATCCAACGCCGTGCGGCGCGGGCGGTAGGCCTTTTTCATGTTTTCAAAGCTGCCGAACCCGTAAGAGGCGATGCAGAGCGTGAAGTCGTCGCCCGCGTATTCGCGCAGCGCCAGCCGAAGCTGCTCGCGCCACGCGGCGGGGCTTTGCGCGTTTTGCAGCGTGTCGAGCAGCAGGAACTCAAACTCCATTGGCGACTTGAGGTAGGCAAAGCAGCCGTCCGTCGCCGCAAGGAGCATGGTCGGCAGGCGCGTCTGCGTCTGCCACCGGTGCAGGCGGAAGGGCGCGGAGGCGGAGACTACGTTGGTCAGCACACCGTCGCCCGTCAGGTTCTCCAGCGCGTCGGCGTCGGAGACGTCGTCGCGGGTGATCTGGCGCAGCCCCTCCGGCGAGAGCAGGTAGCCCCGCGAGTCTCCTGCCCAGAAGAAGGTCGTCTCCAACAGATCGCCCGCTGCCGCGCTGCGCGTCACGACCGCCGTGGTGGGGAAGCTCTTTTGCAGATTACCGCGCAGGCCGCCGGACTTGTCTGCGTGCGCAGTGCAGACCCGCAGGGCGCGGTCGATATAGCCGCGCAGCGCGTCCTCCTCGCCGCCGGTTCGCTCGAACCATGCCTTCACGCCGCCGCTGACGGCGCGCGAGGAGATATAAGCGCCCGTTTTGCCGCGATAGTTACGGTAACGCCGCGCGCCGATGCCGCCGCAGCCGTCAAAGACCGCCGCGACCGTCGCGCCGTCCTTCGACGCGTAGTAAAAATCGTCCTCGCCGTCGCCCGCGATCATCTCTCCGGCGACGCACAGCAGCAGCTCCGGCTCCTCCGCCTTTCGCAGGGCGCTCATATGGTGTTGGTCAGCGTGTCGAGGATCTGGTGGTAGTCAAATTCGTTCAGACCCTCGCCCGCCTGCGACGGGAAATGGAGCACGTTGTCCCAGTTGTTTGCGATCACGCTCCACGCGGGCAGATCGGGCGCGTAGAGCAGCAGGCGCTTGGCGTTGCGGTCGATGAAGCCGCTGTTCTGGCTGTCGCCCCACCACGTGGTCAGCTCGCTCAGGTTCTGCGCCATGCCGCGCGGATAGTTCGGGCAGGCCTTGGCATAGCCCAGCTCGTGCGTCGCGGCATCCGTCCAGACGACGATGACCTGACGCTTCTTCATGCCCTCGACCGCCCACGGCGACTTGATGGCATAGGCCAGCGCCTCCAGACCGTCCTCCGGATCGTCTCCGCCGCCGTCGGCGCGCAAAGAACGCACGCAGGCCTCAAAATCCGCCGCCTGCTCGGGCAGACGGAAGAAGTCCGTGACCAGCATCGCCTCGTCGCCGTCGGCCACATAGTCGCGGAAGGCGACCACGCGCACGCGCAGCTGACTGATGTACTTGTTTTTCTTCGTCATGGCGTCGGTGATGTCGCGGTAGAAGCTCAGAGCGTTGTTCTTCACCATTTCGATGATCCCCGACATGGAACCGGTGCAGTCGATGCAAAACACCATGTCCACATTGTAGGTCGCTTTGTAATTACTCCCCATCCTTTTCTCCTTTCTCACGGCTGAGATAGACCGTGACTGTTTCGTTTTCCGTGAATGCGGCGCCCGCCGCCGGCTCGGTGCGCAGCACCTGTCCGGCAGGCAGCTCGTCGCTTACCTCCTGTACATAGGTCACCGTCGCGTCGATGGCGCGCGCGACGATCTTTGCCTCCGCCTCGGTCTTACCCGTCAGATCCGGCATTGTCCCGTCGCCGGTGCTGACCCAGAGGGTAACGACGGCATCGGAAAGGATCATGGAGTGCGGCGGCGTAGACTGATCGAAAATCTCCCCGAACGGGACGCTCTCGCTCTTCTTATACTTCAGCGCAATGCGCAGATGCGTGCCAAGCTCCGTCCGGCCGTCCTCCTCCAAGCGCAGGTCGAAGACCGACCGGCCGACGTAATCGCCCAGCTCGACGCGCGACTCGTCCGATGCCTCGGTGGGCAGGAGGGTCGACGCGCTCGGCGCTTCCGTCGTCTCCGGCTGCGTGCTCGTCTGCACCGTCGGCTTTTCGCCCCGCATCTGCACGGGGCGGAAGCTCCGGTAGAGCGCAAAACCGGCAAGCAGCAGCGCTGCACCGGCCAGAAGCAGAGCGGCAAGCGCTGCGCGCCCCGTCCGCTTCTGGTGCGCAAGGAGCATCTCCACGCGCTTCTCCAACGCCTTGACCTGCGCGTCGTCCGCCGCCGGAGAGGCCGGCACGGAGACCTCGTAGGTCAGAATATCGCCGAAACCGCCGCCCGCACTGCGCGCAGGCAGCGCCGCGCCGCAGAAGGCGCACTTCGCCGCCTCGGGACGGTTATTCTTTCCGCATTGTTCACACAGCATCGGTTCCTTCTCCTATCTTGACATGAAGTAATACAGCACGATAAACAGCAGCAGCGCCGCAAGCACGATCAGCGCCCGCAGCCCCCCGCCGAGCGCCTGCCACGGTGACTGCCCGTCCTCCGGCTCGTCCGGCGCATCCTCCGCGCGCTCCCTCCGCACCGGCGGCAGGGCGGCGGTCTTCGGCGGCCGCAGCTCCGTGCAGCCGCACAGGAAGCAATTCTTCGCGTCCGGCCGCAGCTCCGTTTCGCAGATCGGGCAGAGGAGCGGTCTTTCCTCCTGCTGCCAGTGCAGAAACGCTTCGTCGACCGAGAGATACCGCTTTTCCTGCATTCAAACGCCTCCTCCGTTTTTCAGATAAAGCCGAGGTAATTGCGCAGAATTTCCGGACAAATGTCATACACGTCCAGCATGGCCTGCGTCTCGCCGTTGCTCTCAAAGATAAAGCACAGCGCAAGGAAATTGCTCCAGCTCATCGGGCGACTGCCGCTTTCCAGCGCGGTAAGCGTCTGACGGGTCACGCCCATCCGCTCGGCCAGCTCGGCCTGCGTCATGTTCAGCTTGGCACGCAGTGCAGGGAGCGTTTGCACCATTTTGCAAATGTAGCTCTCTTTTGTGATCTTGTTGAGAATTATTTTCATTCATTTTGCTCCTGAATTTGACTTGATGCAACATTTTATTGCACTTTGCACTCTAATTATAGCACCCCATTTCCTTCCTGTCAAGGCATCGACCGAAAAAAACGCAGCCCGAACCAGCTTGATTCGGGCTGCGCAAATAGACCGTATCAGTTATGCTCCGCACGCAGGCGCGCAAGCGCGTCTTCAATGCGCAGGTAGCCCTCGTCGATGTCGTCCGTGTCCTGCACGGCGCGCTCCATCGGACAGGTGTCGTCCTTCTGCGCGTTCAGGATATGCGCCGTCAGCACGTCGTAGCGCACGGCGATGCCGTGCTTTTCCAAAAGCGCCTTGCCGCCCTCCGAGATCGTCTTGGCATAGACCGCGCGGACGCCCGCCTTGACAAAGAGCATCGCGACCGCCTTGCCCACGACAAGATCCGCCGCGCAGAAGCCGTAGAGATGCTTTCTTTCCGCAAGGAAGCTCATCATGCCCGCCACGCCGTGCCGGTCGCTCACCAGAAGCTCGTCGCCCTTGCACAGCGCGATGGTATGCCCCTCCAGCGCCTCCGTCGCACGCTTGAGATCGGCGCGCTCAAACTCGTTTGCCACGTCTTGCAGCAGCCGACGGATGGGCAGGTGCTGCGGGCAGGCCTTCTCGCAGGCACCGCAGCGGATGCAGTCCGAGGCCTTGCCGCCGTGCTTGGTGTAGACCTCGCCGTAGTAGAAGTCTGCGTTCCAGTCCTTGTGCAGCCGCTTCGCGTTCAGGCAGGAGAACAGGTCGGGGATGGAGATCCTCTGCGGGCAGCCCGCCGTGCAGTAGCGGCAGGCGGTGCAGGCGATGGTATGCAGAGAGCACAGATAGTCACACACGCCTTGGACTGCCGCGCGCTCCCGCTCGTCGAGCGGACGGAACCGCTTCATATGGGACAGGTTGTCCTCCATCTGCGGAAGGTCGCTCATACCGGAGAGCACCATGCACACGCCCTCGCAGCCCGCGGCAAAGCGGACGGCATAGCTCGCGGCGCTGCCGCCGTCCAGATCGGAGAGCAGCTTCGCGGCAGGCTCCGGCAGGCGCGCCAGCATGCCGCCCTTGACCGGCTCCATGACGATGACGGGTTTGCCATGCCTGCGGCAGACCTCGAGGCAGCGGCGCGCCTGCACCGAAGGATCGTCGAAATCAACATAGTTGAGCTGGAGCTGCACGACCTCGACCTGCGGATAGGTGCTCAGGATCTCCTCGAGCGCCTCCGCCGTGTCGTGGAAGGAAAGCCCCACGTGGCGCACCTTGCCCTCCGCCTTGAGCGCAAAGGCCTGCTCATAGGCGCGGCAGCGGCGGAATTTTTTGAAGTTGTCGCGGTTCTGCGCGTGCATCAGATAAAAGTCAAAATAGGTCACACCGCACGCAGCAAGCTGACTTTCAAAGAAAGGACGAATGGCTTCCTCCGAACGGAAGAACGTGTCAGTCAGCTTGTTGGTCAGAAAATACGCCTCGCGCGGGTAGCGCGACGTCAGGCACTGCTTCAGCGCGACCTCACCCTTGCCCTCTAAGTACCCGTGCGCCGTGTCGAAATAGCGGAAGCCCTCGGCAAGAAACCGGTCGACCATTCTGCAAAGCTCCTGCGTGTCCACCTGATCGCCCTGCATCGGCAGGCGCATACAGCCAAAGCCAAATTTTTCCTTCATTTCGGGAAACGTTTGCATGGTTCATTCCTCCTTTTTTGTATTACAGCACGAAAGTTTCCGCTTGTCAAGCGACATTTGCGTCAGCTCCGGTCGAAGCCAAGGCAGCGCGTGCCCTGAAAACGCAGCGTTCCAACATCGCCCTCCGTCAGCATCCCGTATGCCGAGCCGGCAAGCCGCGGCGACGGATTGTTCTTGTGCCATGTGCTGATGTTCCGCACGATGCCGTAAATGATCACGCAGAACACGCAGAGAAACAGGAACGGGAACAGATAGCCAAACGCCGTTTGAAAGCCAAAAAACATAAATTTTCTCCTTTCCTAAGCGGCGCACAGTGACGCCATTTTCATAATTATAGCATATACTTCCGCTTTTTTCCAGTATGATAAAAAGGAAGCCCGAGGGCTTCCTTAATTCTTTCTTACAAATTCTCTTCATAGCGCATGGCTTTGAGCATCTGAATGGCGGCCGTTTTCTGTGCGGGCTTCAGCCAGACCCAGCAATCAAAGAGTTCTTTCATGTCTGGGGTCAACTCGACCATGTCAGCCTCGGCAAAAAACTGCGACAGAGTGATGCCAAAGCCTTTGCATATCGTCTCAAGCGTCTCGATAGAAGGGATGGTATTTCGCCGGAATATGTTGCCGATCGTGGACTGCGCTAAGCCACACTGCTTTGACAGCTTGTACTCCGTCCATCCCCGTTCCTGCAACAACTGCCGGAGCCGAGCGTGCGTGTCCATAGCATCACCGCCTTTCCAAAAGCTATTTTACTTTCAAACTGAGCATTATTATACATACGAGTTGAAACGAAAATAGATATGTGCTATGATGCAGCTGAAAGGCCAACGCTCTTAAGGAGGAAGATGAAGTGAATGAGTCCGAAAAACGTATGCACAGAGTATGCTTCACTGGGCACCGTCCAGAGAAGCTGAGCCGTCCTGAAATTGCCATCAAGACAGACTTGGAAGTACAAATCCGTCAGGCCGTCGCTGATGGCAGGAACGTTTTCATTACAGGTATGGCAAGAGGTGTCGACATATGGTCAGCACAAATTGTACTTAAACTTCGCAATGATGGTATGGCAATACGATTGATATGCGCCTGCCCTTATGATGGTTTTGAGGCCGGATGGAGTCAAAGTTGGCAGAGAGAGTACAAGAGGATATTGAAATCGGCAGACCTCGTGAAATATATATGCGCAGGCTATTGTCGATCCTGTTTTCAAATCAGAAATAAATGGATGGTAAATCATTCTTCTATGGTTATTGCGGTTTTTAGCAATGATACAAAAGGCGGGACAAAGAATACTATAGACTATGCACGCATGACTGGCGTGCCTGTTACCTGCATCCAAGGGTAGCATTACGGCTTCTTACGCATCATTTACTCCATTACACGAAAACATAGGCAGGCTCTGTGGCGCTCATTTCTTGAGCAGCCACAGAGCCTGCCTTCATTTGTGTGGAAGTATTGTAAACAGAAATGTTTACATTTTAAGCCAATTGTCTCAAAGGGGATGTCCCGTTGCAATATGAATGCGGAGCTTACTCCTCAGCGGTCGCTCCGTGAGAACTCCGACTTTCGCTTCTTCCCGAAGTGCATCACAGTGCCGTTCCCTTTTTTGGCACGAAAAAGCGGCTCATGTCGGTATGTTCCAGCCTCAGCAGGCGCTCCTTGATGGCGATCCCGCCGGCATAGCCGGTAAGGCTGCCGTTCGTGCCGACCACGCGGTGACACGGGATGATGATGGATATCTCATTGTGCCCGACCGCGCCGCCGACGGCCTGCGCAGACATACGCGGATTGGCAAGCTGCCGCGCGATCTCGCCGTAGGTGGTAGTTTTTCCGTAAGGGATCTGCAAGAGAATTTTCCACACCGCCTGACGGAACGCGGAGCCGATGGGGTGCAGCGGCGGCAGGAAATCCGGCTCTCTGCCGGTGAAATAAATGTCCAGCCAGCGCTTTGCCTCCGCAAGGATGGGCGTTTCCCGCTCGACACGTTCGGCGGAAAGATCGCGCGCGAAGTATTTCTCGAGCCACAGTCCGGTCAGCCCGATCTCGTCAGCCGCAAGCAGTATGTCGCCCAGCGGGGAAGCATAGTGCTGAAGATACGTCATGGCTTCCACCTCTCGTTTTATTTTTCGCCTTTGGGGTCCTTCAGCTCCGGAATCGCGCCGCCTGCCACCGCCCACAGGTACAGGCTCGCCACACTGCAATAGGGGCTGAACCGGCGGCGGTATGCTTCAAAGCGCTCGCGCTCGACGGTGCGGTGGCGGTAGACCATGCGCAGACCGCGCCGGATGGCAAGGTCGTCGTAGCTGAAAATATCGGGGCGCTGCATACAGAAAAGCAGGATCATCTCCGCCGTCCAGACGCCGATGCCCTTCAGGCTGCTCAGCGCTCGGATCGCGGCTTTGTCGCACATTTGCTCCACGGCAGCCAAATCAAACGCGCCCGCGTGGATCTTTTCGGCAAAGTCCGTGATATACTCCGCCTTGCGAAAGGTCATACCCAGCGATTGCAGCGCGGGAACGCCCGCCGAACGGATGGCCTCGGCGCTGACTTCGCCAAGCCGCTCCTGCATCCGCTGCCAGATGGTCGCCTGCGCCTTGGTCGAGATCTGCTGGCCGATGATGTGATGAACGACGGAGGAGAACAGATCCGTGTCCACCGCGCGGTCGATGTGCCCGACACGGTCAATGATCGCGCAGAGCCGCTTGTCCTTTCGGCGCAGATAAGAAAGCTCCGTTTCTCCGTATGCAAAATACATCCCGTTTCCCTCCGGTCTTCGGCCTCGCCCTCATTATACCATATTCCCCAGCCGCAGTCCATCCGTATATCTCCGAAAATAGCATAAGCTCCATCCATTGACGCAGAGCGATCTCATGGCGCGAAGCGGTATATCACTCGCCCCCAAAGGGCGGAACTCACCAAAAAAAGCACCCTGACGGGTGCTTTTTCCTTGGTGCGCGAGGCGGGAGTCGAACCCGCACGTCCGGAGTGGACACTAGAACCTGAATCTAGCGAGTCTACCAATTCCACCACTCGCGCATTTGCGATTGCTCAGATAATATAGCACATCGTGCGTGAAATGTCAATTACTTTTTTGCCTTTTTTCGGAGGGAGCAAAGCCCCCTCCGAAAAGCGGTCGACGCTTCAAAAGCCGCGTGGCGGCAATGAAAGCATTAAATTTCTGTATGAAATTCGCACACCAGCGCCGCGGCGTCTCCGGACAGGCGGTAGACCGCCTCCGTGTCGCCGTCCATGCGGGAAAGGCACGGATCGTCGGCGTGGTAAAACACGCACGTGCCGCAGGACGAGGAGATCTTGCGTGGCACCGGTGCCATACGCGCCGCAACGCCCGCTTGGGTCAGCGCCCGATGGGTGCGCAGTGCGGCCAGATGCGTATGGAACGTTGCAAGGTACTGCGTCATGCCTTTGTCAGCGTCAGGGAAAACGCTTCGTCCTCCAACTCCTTGACCGCGACGTCATAACCGGCGTGGTTGGCAAAGCGGCTGACGTTCTGCACCGCCGTCTGGTTGTCCACGAGCACTTCCAGCGTGTCGGGGTGGTCGGCGTTGACGGCCTTCTGCGTCATGATGACGGGCAGCGGGCAGGAAAGTCCTCTTGCGTCGATCATTTTGCCTTCTCCTGCTTCTGGAAGAACGTGCAGACGACGGAGACGACCGCGAGCAGCACCAGAATGACGATCACGGCGACGTGGCCTTCCTTGGTGGAGCCGCCGGTGATGACGCTCTTAGCTTCGTCGGCATACTTCGAAGCGCCGGAGGCGAGACCGAAGTTGTGCGCCAGCGCCGCGCCGGCGATCATGCCAAGCACGGTCACAGCGGAGTCGGTGTTGCCTTCGCCGGTCAGGACGAGCTGACGCAGCGGGCAGCCGCCCAGCAGCGCGGAACCCCAGCCGACGATCGCCATGCCGAGGAAGTTCCACAGTCCGTCCGCGCTTGCGATCGGCTGGCCGACGGTGACAAAGCCCTTATAGCTTTCACCGAAGTTGCCGAGGATCAGGTTGCCGATAAGCACCGTAAGGATGATCATCACGGAACCGGTGACGAGCGAAAAGTCCTTGAACATCACGGCGTCACGCACGCCGCCTGCCATGCAGAAGCGGCTTCTCTGGCCGAGCGCGCCGACGACGAGACCGGCGATGATGGAGACGTACCAGGGAGCGCGCGCACCGCCGGGGGCCGTGCCCTTCGTGGTCATCAGGCCGACGACGCCGAGCAGGCACAGAGCGCCCATCAGGACGGTCGCGACGGGGAAGACGGCAGCTTCCGACTTGCTCTGGTTGTAGGAGCGGCGGAGCGTGAAGCCCGTCTTCAGGAACAGAACGCCGACCAGAATACCGGCGATGAAGCCGACGAGGCCGAGCAGCGCGTTGGGGTCGCCGCCGCCGATACGCAGCACCATGCGCAGCGGGCAGCCGAGGAACACGAGCGCGCCGATCATGACACCCGCGCCCAGCACGAAGCGCAGAACGGGGGAGCTGCCGCTTCTGCCCTTAAACTCCTTGGTGCAGATCGCCATCAGCATGGAGCCGAGCAGGATGCCGATGATTTCCGGACGGAAGTAGGCCAAATTGCCGGTGACGATCGCACCGTCCACGACCTTCTGACCCGCTCTGTGCAGACCGAGCGCACCGGCGATGTCGCGCTCGAAGCAGGCGATGCAGAAGCCCATGTTGCCGGGGTTGCCGAGCTTTTGCAGCACGAGCGCCGCGATGCCGATGACGACGCCGCAGAGCATCACGAGCCAGCTGCGCTTGAGAAAGCTGTCTTTTTTCATATGATCTCTCCTTTTTTCTTTGATAACGCCCATGGGCGTTTACCTATTTTGAGTATAACGCAATGCCCGCTTTTTTGTCAACGGTCGACGGGGCACTCACTTAAAATTCGGCATTACCGAACGCAAAAAGGGATTGCGCGCCGCCGCCGTGACATGGTATAATACATGGGTAAGGGGGGCTTTTCATGCTCTATTTCGATCATGCCGCGACGTCCTTTCCCAAAGCGCCCAACGTCAGCGACCGGATGAAGTTTTACCTGGACCGTGTGGGCGTCAGCATCAACCGCGGTGTCTACGCGCCCGCGCAGGAGGCCGCGCTCGAGACGCTGACACTGCGTGAGCGCATCTGTGCGCAGTTTCACCACCCCGATCCGACCCATGTGCTCCTGACCTCCGGCGCGACGGCCGCGCTGAACCTTGCGCTCAAGGGCTATTTGCGCAAGGGTGACCATGTGCTGGTCAGCGCCATGGAGCACAACGCAGTCATGCGGCCGCTCGTGCAGCTCGGCATCGAGTTCGACCGCGTCCCGTGCAGCCGCGAGGGTTTCCTCAATACGGCGCTTATCGCCCCGCTGATCCGCGAAAATACGCGACTGTTTGTCCTGTGTCATGCCTCCAATGTCTGCGGAAGCGTGCAGGATGTCAAAGCGGTGTCAGAATTATGTAAACTGCATGGCATTGCGCTGGTGCTCGACGCCGCGCAGAGCGCCGGTCATCTGCCGATCGACTTTCAGGCGCTTGGCCTGAGCGCGATGGCGATCCCTGCGCACAAAGGCCTGCTTGGCCCGCAGGGCATCGGCGCGCTGCTTGTCACGGAGGCGTTTGCCGCCGCGCTCGATCCGCTGATTGCGGGCGGCACGGGCAGCCGCTCGGATTCCGAGGAGCTGCCGCCCTATCTGCCCGACCGCTTCGAGGCGGGCACGCCGAACCTACCGGGCATCTACGGCTGGTCAGCGGCAATGGATTATGTAAACCAAGTGGGTGTTGCCGCCCTCCGCGCGCATGAGATGGCGCTGACGGAGCGATTTCTTGAAGGCCTGCGGGCGTGCCGCACGGTGCGT
>OIYT01002444.1_pt1 | contig 11323 bp, 12 predicted proteins | sample 1588201 | NCBI WGS metagenome assembly OIYT01 (sample SAMN03283260) | human gut metagenome | biome: human-associated habitat; material: feces | host: Homo sapiens | place: USA | collected 2013
TTATTATATCTCTGATTGACGCCGCCCTTTCAAATTCAAGATTTTCTGCGGCTGTTTCCATTTCTTCGGTCAGCTTTTTGATTGAATTTGTTGAACCGCCATGCAAAAATTCAAGCGCACGGTTAAGATTTTCGTTGTAATCTTTAAGCCTTACTCTGCCTGTACACGGAGCCATGCATTGCTTTATGTGGTAATTAAGGCAAGGTCTGCCCTTTCCGCAATCTCTCGGAAACTGCCGGTTACAGGTTGGGAGCATAAAGATTTTGTTGGCTTCCTCAACGGCATTTTTTACATAGTAACTGCTCTTGTACGGACCGATGTATTCCGCTCCGTCATTCTTTTTCTGCAATGTATATGACAGCTTTTTCCAATCACCCGAGCTGATTCTTATATAGCTGTAGCCCTTGTCGTCTTTAAGCAGAATATTATACTTCGGGGTGTGCTGTTTGATAAGACTGCATTCAAGAATGAGTGCCTCAAACTCGCTGTCCGTGATGATATATTCAAAATCATCGACATTATCAACCATTCTGCGAACCTTTTCGGCATGGTTATTCTGCGAACCGAAGTATTGGCTGACTCTGTTTTTAAGAGCCTTTGCCTTGCCGATATATATAATTTTTCCGCTTTTGTCGTGCATGATGTACACACCCGGCAACAAAGGAAGTGCCATTGCTTTTTTGCGAAGCTGTGACATTTTAGGATTCACAAAATCACCGCCTTTTACGATTTCAGATTAATTTGAGAGAAACAAAAAAGAGGCGGAAAAACCGCCCCTTGGTATTTTGTAAAATTTAAAGCTGATTATTCAGCAAAGCCTGACTCAACGAGAGAAACAAGGCCCTCAACTGCTTCAGTTTCGTCAGAACCGTCAGCAATTACCTTAATAGTAGTGCCGCCGATAATTCCGAGGGACAACACACCGAGAAGACTTTTTGCATTTACACGACGCTCTTCCTTCTCTACCCAAATTGTTGACTTATACTCATTAGCCTTCTGAATAAAGAAAGTTGCCGGACGAGCGTGTAAACCGGCTTTATTCTGTACTAATACTTCCTTAACATACATTTTTAAAACCCTCTTTGCCTTTAAATTTTTAACCACCAATGCCTGCAAATTGCGGCTCAATTTAATATGTATTATAATCTTTTTTCCGAACAAGGTCAATACAATAAATTAATTTCGTGTTAATATGCACCTTGAGAGAATTTATTACCCTGTTTATTGTGCATTTTTACAAAATATTATATTTTCCCCGTAAACACACGGTATTTCATGTGTTTTTTCTTGTCTTATTTTATGTAAACACACCGATAATATACTGCAAAAATTACTTTTTGTTATATTCTTCAAGCATTTCGGGACGCTTGAGGGCAGTCACCTCTATGCTCTTTTCTTTTCTCCACTTTTCAATGTTTGCATGGTGACCGCTCATAAGCACTTCGGGAACTTCTTTGCCTCTCCATACTGACGGTTTTGTGTACTGCGGATACTCAAGAAGTCCGTTAAAATGGCTTTCCTCGGTAAAACATTCGTTGTTGGAAAGCACACCCGGAACCATTCTTGAAAGTGCGTCCGCAAATACCATTGCGGGAATTTCTCCGCCCGTGAGAACATAGTCGCCAATTGAAATTTCTTCGTCAATAAACTCGTCAAGAAGTCTTTGGTCAACTCCCTCGTAATGACCGCAGAGAATACAGATGTTTTCAACATCGGCAAGCTCACGAAGTCTTTGCTGTTTCAATGTTTTGCCCTGCGGTGACATATAGACAAAATGCGGTCTTTTGCCGATTTGTTTGCAGATATCCTCAAAGCAGAGGGCAATGGGTTCGGCTTTCATAAGCATTCCCATTCCGCCGCCGTAGGGAGTGTCGTCAACTCTTTTGTGCTTGTCAAAAGCATAATCACGCAGTTGGTGACACACGATTTCAAGCACACCGCTTTTCTGTGCTCTGCCGATTATGCTTCCGTTTAAAACAGGCTCAAACATTTCGGGGAAAAGCGTTATAATATCAATCCTCATCGTCGAAAATTCCTTTCATGGGAACAATAAGAACATAGCCGTCATTGACATTGATTTCTTTTACAACATCGTCAATTACGGGAGCAAGGTATGTCTTGCCGTCGGCGTCTTTGATTTCGTAAACATCATTTGCGCCTGTACGCAAAACATCGGAAATTTTGCCGTAAACTCTGCCGTTGCCGGCATCCTTAACCTCAAGTCCGATAAGATCCTGAACAAAGTGAACGCCCTCTGCAAGATTGATGTCGTCACGGTTGATATACACAACCTTGCCTCTGTATTTTTCGGCTGCCTCGATTGTGTCAACGCCCTTGATTTTTGCAAGAGCGATATTTTTGTGCGGACGGGATTTCACCTCGATAAACTCTGTTCCGTTTTCGTCAAGCCACAGCTTTTTAAAAGCACAGAGAAATTCAGGGGAATCACACCACGGATCAATTCTGACCTCACCTTTTATGCCGTGTGTACCCACGATTTTTCCCGAATCAAGAAACTGTTTTTTCATAATTACCTCAAATTTCACAAAATAAATTCAGTCGGATTTTACTTTAATTCAATGATTGTAACACCGTCTTCGCCCTCACCGAAAACACCGAGTCGCTGACTTTTGACGGATTTGTTTGTTTTAAGATACTTGTTTATTTCACGCTTAAGCACACCCGTGCCTTTGCCGTGAATAATCGTCATTTTGCTCACACCCGAAAGTACGGCATTGTCAATTGCCTTGTCAACAATATTAATTGCGTCGAAGGCGGTTTCACCACGGACATCAACCTCTGTTTCGGGACGGACATCCATTCTGCTCGGCACATTTCTTGTGCTTGAAAATCTGTCCTTTGCAGGCTTGTTGTTTGATTTGAGCAAACGAAGATTCTTGATATCAACCCTCGTTTTGATTATGCCCGCCTGAACAAGCACAACACCGTCTTTGTTCGGCGGTGCAAGTACAGTTGCGTTTTTGTCGATATCGTAAATGAGAACCGTGTCGCCTACTTTGAGCGGTCTCGGCAGCTTGTACTCCTCATCGGGAGTATTGCGAGCCTTGACAGGATCGGCATGAGCCTCCATCTTGTCAATATTTTTCTTTAGCTGTGTTCTTGCCTGAACGCTCATATCCTTGGCTTTTCTCGCCTTTTCAAGTTCTTCGGCAACTGCGTCGGCCTGCGCTCTTGTGCGTGAAATAATACGCTGAGCCTCCTGTCTTGCCTTTTCAATCTCACGCTCCGCACGCTGCTTTGCCTTCTGCATTTCGTTTTCTGCTTTCTGCTTTTCGGTATTAGCCTTTGCAGTAAGTCTGTTTGCGTTTTCGAGCTGTTTTTCAAGGCTTTGACGGCGCTTTTCAAGCTTTTCAACAACATCTTCAAACTGTCTGTTCTCGTTTGAAACAAGTTCGCTTGCTCGGCTGATTATCTCATCATCTATTCCGAGTCTTTTTGAAATTGCAAACGCGTTGCTCTTGCCGGGAACACCGATGAGAAGTCGGTAAGTCGGCTTGAGAGTTGCAACATCAAATTCGCAACTGCCGTTTTCAACTCCGGGAGTACGCAGAGCAAATTCCTTTAACTCCGCATAGTGGGTTGTTGAAGCAATTTTTGCGTGTTTGTCACGCAGTCTTTCAAGAATTGCAATTGCAAGAGCCGCACCCTCGACAGGGTCTGTTCCTGCGCCGAGTTCGTCAATAAGGCAGAGCGAGCCTGCGTTTGCAAGCTTTATAATCTGAACGATATTTGTCATATGTCCCGAAAAGGTTGACAACGACTGTTCAATGCTCTGTTCGTCACCGATATCCACAAGCACTCTTCTGAACACGGAAAGCTCGCTGTTGTCGGCACACGGAACGAGAAGTCCGCACATTGCCATAAGCGTGAGCAGACCGATTGTCTTTAAAGTTACGGTTTTACCGCCCGTGTTAGGACCTGTGATTACAAGCGTGTCAAACTCTTTTCCGAGCATAACATCAACGGGAACAACCTTGTTTTTGTCGATGAGGGGATGACGAGCCTGTTTAAGCTCAATCATTCCCCTGTCGTTCATAATCGGCTTTGACGCTTTCATTGAATACGCAAGGTCAGCCTTTGCAAAAATCAAATTAAGCTGTGCAAGGTTCTTGTAGCTGTGGATAATGCTGTCGGCAAACTCGCCTGCATTTGCGGAAAGCTCAAAGAGAATTCTTTCAATCTCCTGCTCTTCCTTTGACTGCAAAAGCTTGATGTCATTGTTTGCCTGAACAACGCCCATAGGCTCAATAAACACGGTTGCACCGCTTGACGAGGTGTCGTGTACAAGACCCGGAACATTGCCTCTGCATTCACTTCTTACGGGAACAACATATCTGCCGTCACGCTGTGTGACGATAGTATCCTGAAGATACTTTATGTATGTTGAGCTGTGAATAATTTTATCGAGTACCTCACGAGCCTTTGAGGAGGCTGTGCGGATTTTTCTTCTTATATCCGACAAAACAGGGCTTGCCTTATCGGAAATTTCCTCCTCGCTTATAATAGCCGAGGTGATTTTGTCCTCAAGAAACTTGTTGGAAACAAGTCCGCTGAAATAACCGTCAAGAGAGCTTGCTCCTCCGCCTGAGCGTGAGTGCCACTCCTTGACCGTGCGGATTGTTCTGAGAGTTGACGCAACCGACAGAAGTTCGCCTGTGGTAAGGCAACCGCCTGCCTGTGCTCTGCGTAAATGTCCCGAACAATTTCCGGCACCGCCGAATGACGGAGCACCGAATCTTCCGCTTAACGCAACTGCGTCATCGGTTTGCTGTAAAAGCTGTTCAACCTTTTTCAGTTCAAACACGGGTTCGAGATTCAATGCCATTTCACGAGCGTCCTCAATCGAAGTCATTCCCGCAAGCCTTTCGAGGATTTTATCAAGTTCAAGTGTTTTGTAATGTCTGTTCATAATTCTACCAAATTCAATAATTGCAATTTTGTGTCCGTAGGGGCGGATATTATCCGCCCGCGCCCAATGAGCGCCCCTACAGTTTTCAGTCATTCTGTTTCAAATAAATAAGTCATTTTCACACAAAACTGCATTGTCTGATTAACTGCTTATTGTTTTGTAAAAAACAAGCGTTTTAAAGTCTTTTTCAAATCTGTATTTAAGATAACTTTCGCTCGCCGCATTCAGCACAACAAGGTCATCCTTCGGCAATGCAAACGAAAACAGCTTGTCATCATCGGCATAAACCGTGTGCCTAAGCGCCGTGAGCGTTCCCTCATTGAGAGCGATTGCAGGTTCCGACACATCCGTTCTGCAATCGGCACATTCAAGAGCGCCTATGCGTGGCAGAAAGTACATAAGCGGAGTAATGTATTCTCCGCATTCTCTGCACATTCTCAGGTCGGGCATATAGCCCGCCATACTTGCAAGCCTCATTTCAAGACACGGCTTGATGAGGTCTGCACTGCGTTTGTTCTCTGACAAAAGGTAGAGCGAATTAAGCACAAGGCTCAGAAATGAGTCTGCCTTTTGCTCACGGGGACAAATTGTCAGAGCGAGTTCGCAAAAATACTGTGCAAGGCACATTTTTGTAACATCACTGCGGAGCTTTGAGAAAATGCGAATCGGCTGTGCCTCGCCGATTATGTAACTTTCCCGACCTTTATAAATTGTAAGTCGGGAATATGAGAGGAGAGATGCCGCCGCACATTTGCCGTTTTTGATGTTTTTTGCACCCTTTACAAATGCACGGATTACACCGTTTGACTTTGTGAGAGCAAAAACGAGCTTGTCCTGCTCACCGATATTCTGTTCCTTTATAATCAGTCCCTCTGTTCGGAATTTCATCGGTTTCCTCCCTGTTCACGGTGATTGCACCCGTGTCTTTGGCATCCTGAATACTTTTGTAGCGAATGTAATCAAGAACGCTTCCCGTGGTAAAGAATATTTGCCACGCACTCCAGTTATCCATAAAAGCACCTCCGCAGTTAGTGTTTCACGGATGCCGTTTATTATATTATGAAAAATCTGACATTGTGTCAAATCGTGTACCCGAATCGCTTTTAATCGGATTATCAGTCAAAATTCTTTTCGTCATAGCCGAAATTCTGAAGAATCTGGGCACGGTTTCGCCAATCCTCTTTTACCTTTACCCATGTCTGTAGGAATACCCTGCAATCGAAAAACCTTTCGATATCCTGACGGGCAAATGTGCTGATTTTCTTGAGCATTGAGCCGTTTTTGCCGATAATAATACGCTTGTGGGTTTCTTTTTCACAGAAAATAGTAGCGTCAATATCAAGCATACCGTTATCCCTTGTTTTCATTTTTTCGATTACAACAGCCGTGCCGTGCGGAATTTCCCTGTCGCAAAGACGGAGTATTTTTTCACGGATAATTTCGGCAACAATAACTCTTTCGGGCTGGTCTGTAAGAGTATCGTCATCAAAGAAATGACCTCCCTCGCCTGCCTGCTTTTTAAGCTCATCAAGAAGTTCGTTCATACCGTTGCCGTCCTGTGCACTCACGGGAACAACTGCGTCAAAATCGTAGAGCAGACTGTAACGGGCAATCTGTTTCATAAGTTCTTCTTTTTCTTTGAGAGTGTCAATCTTGTTGATTGCAAGGATTGCCGGCATTTCCATTGACTTGAACTTTTCAATAAGGTTAAGTTCTGTGTCACCCGGTTCTTTTCCTGCCTCAACAACGAGCATACAGCAGTCAACACCGCCCACGGATTCATTGACAGAACGCACCATATACTTGCCGAGAGAGGTTTTCGGCTTGTGCATACCCGGTGTATCAAAGAAAACAAGCTGATATTCGCCCTGAGTAAGCACGCCTGTGATTCTGTTGCGGGTAGTCTGCGGTTTGCTTGAAACAATTGCAATTTTCTGTCCCATAAGTCTGTTGAGAATTGAACTTTTGCCCACATTAGGTCTGCCGACAATGGCAATAAATGCGGATTTATCTTTATTATCTGTATTTAACATATTACCTCACTATACAAAAATCGGGGGCAAGCAAAATGCCGCCCCTTTGTTAATGTTTATCTTTTCTTTTAATGCCCAAAATTGCGTTCTTGACTTTTACGGGACCTGCACATACAAAGACGGCAGAAATCACCGCAGATAAAATCAGCAAAACGAGCATAACGGGATTGTTTGCAAAATACGAGAATATTTTTCCGATTACTTCAAAATCAAGGAAGAACAGCACCGCTGTAAACACAGCCGAAAATGACACGGCAAGCACGGCTGCGGCTGCAATATCCTTGATAATCTTAACGGAAAAATCGTATCTGTCACAAAACAAATCACAAAGCTTTTCAACACAGGTGTTGACCATTTCAAGTGCAATTACAAGCGCACACAAAACGGCGAGCAACGCCCATTTTGCGGCAGAAAAATCGTAAAAGCAACCGAAAACGAAAACATAAAATGTCGCAACAAGGTGAAATCTCATATGACTTTCGCTTTTTACGGCAAAGCAGAAACCTCTGAATGCACTTTTAAAACTTTTGATTTGCTTTTTCATACCCCGTAATATAACTACTCTGTCAAGCCATATCGTCATCAACTATGTAGCTTGATGATGCAGGAAGACCGAGCTGTTCCATAACAAGCTCTTCTTTTTCTCTCATTCTTACCCTTTCAAGCTTTTCCATGTGATCATAGCCGAGAAGGTGAAGAACGCTGTGAGCGGTAAGATAGCCAACCTCTCTCTGGAGGCTGTGGCCAAAGAGTTCTGCCTGATCTCTTGCCTTTTCCATAGAAATTACAACATCACCGAGAATCTGTGCGCCTGTTTCGGGATTGGTGTCATAAACACCGTTTTCGCCCATTGGGAAAGAAAGAACATCGGTTTCAATGTCCTTGTCACGATACTGCTTGTTAAGAGCCTTGATGCCCTCGTTATCCGTGAAAGTAACGCTGATTTCAGCAGAACCTTCAAATTTTTCAAGTCGCAGAACTGCGTTACAACAACGACGAACCAACATTCTGATACCTGTCGGAATCTTTACTGCTTTTTGTTTGTTTGTGATAATTACCCTGATTTTATTATGCTCTGCCATTCATGATCATCCTTTCATTATTTTTAACCCAATAGCGTGGGATATGTGAAAATTAAGTAAATTAATTTTTGGAGCCGTTGTTTTTGGAGCCGTTGTTTCGTAAATTATTTATGTCAGTGTTTTCAAATTTTGCATAAGCCTTGATGATATCCTGAACAAGGCGATGACGGACAACATCCTTTTCATCAAAGAAACAGGTGCCGATATCGTCAATGTTCTTGAGGATTTTGATGCAGTCTTTAAGACCGCTCTTTGCACCGTTCGGAAGGTCAATCTGCGTAATATCGCCCGTGATTACCATTTTTGAGTTAAATCCGAGTCGGGTAAGGAACATCTTCATCTGTTCCCTTGTCGTATTCTGAGCCTCGTCAAGAATTATAAAGCTGTCGTCAAGCGTTCTTCCTCGCATATATGCAAGCGGTGCAACCTCAATGTTACCTCTTTCAACATACTTTTGATATGTTTCCGCACCGAGCATATCAAACAATGCGTCATACAGGGGGCGAAGATACGGATCGACCTTGCTCTGCAAATCACCGGGCAGAAAACCGAGCTTTTCACCTGCCTCAACAGCAGGTCTTGTGAGAATTATTCGGTTAATCTGCTTGCTTCTGAAAGCCGTGACCGCCATTGCAACGGCAAGGTAGGTCTTGCCCGTACCGGCAGGACCGACGCCGATTGTGACGGTATTTTTCGCAATCTGCGAGCAGTAGCGCTTCTGACCGATGGTTTTCGGCTTAATAGGCTTTCCTTTTGAAGTAATACAGATGCAGTCGCCTGCAAGCTGCTCTATTTTGTCCTCACTGCCTTCATTGACAAGCGAAATGCAGTAGCGGATATTTTGCTCGGAAAGTGCTTCACCACGGTTGATGAACTGCAACAGGCTTTCAATAACCTTGCAGGCCTTCGATGTATTTTCGGCATCCCCCTCAACCTTAAGCTCACTGTCACGGCAGGTGACACGAACATTAAACTCCTTTTCAATCAGCTTAATATTTCCGTCAAAACTGCCAAAAAGTGCTACGGCATTTTCCATTCTGTCGATATTTATAATTTGTTCCGTAAAGCAAAACTCCCGTTTCTTCAATAATTCAAAACAATTATAACACATTTTACTTGAAAATGTACATTAAAAATAGCTTTTTTCACTAAAAAAATAATTTTTGTGAATTTTGACGAAAACTAAACTTCACATAGCCACTCATTTGTAAAGGATAGAAACACTTTTTTTGCTCTTTCGTAATTATACTCAAAATCGCATTACAATCGACTTATTTTAGTTATTTAAATCTTCCGAAACTACCACAATATTGCCGTTTTTGTAATATAACTGTACAAATTTGATAACTTCCCGAAAATTAAAAATTTATCAAAATTACTCTCAGCCGTAAAATCGGCTTAAAATGCTTGACAAACGGGCAATTGTATATTATAATTCACAGGTGTAAAGAAATTCTCTTTACACGCAGACCAGAATCACGGGAGCTGTCAGGTATGGAAAAAAACATTGAAGTATCTCTCTTGTTTGATTTTTACGGCGAGCTTTTAAAGCCCTCGGGCAAAAAGGCGATTGACCTTTATTATAATGAAGATTTGTCGCTTGCAGAGGTTGCCGATGAAACAGGAATAACAAGACAGGGTGTGCGTGACAGTATCAAGCGCAGTGAGCAACAGCTTTTTGAGTTTGAAGAAAAGCTCGGTCTGTTCAAACAGTTCAGTAAGCTTGAGCAGGGGCTTGACGAAATTTCGGCTCTTGCACTTGAAATAAAAGAACTTTCACAGGATACACAAATCACAGAGCTTGCGGATGTTATCATCGAAAAATCAGGCTCGCTGAAAGATTAAAGGAGTTTTCATGGCATTTGAAGGACTTGCAGATAAGCTTGGCAATGCGTTCAAAAAACTGAAAAACAAAGGCAAGCTTTCTGAAAAAGATGTTAAGGAAGCAATGCGAGAGGTTCGACTCGCACTTCTTGAGGCCGATGTAAACTACAAGGTTGCAAAGGACTTTACAAACAAAGTAACAGAGCGTGCTGTCGGTCAGGATGTTATGCAAAGTCTTACTCCTGCACAGATGGTTGTTAAGATTGTTGACGAGGAGCTTACGAGCCTTATGGGCGGTGAGGACGCACGAATTGAGTTTGCGTCAAAGCCTCCGACAGTCATCATGATGTGCGGTCTTCAGGGTTCGGGTAAAACAACCCATACGGCAAAGCTTGCAAAAATGCTGAAAAAGCAAGGCAGAAATCCTCTGCTTGCCGCCTGTGACGTATATCGTCCCGCCGCTATCGACCAGTTGAAGGTTGTCGGTGAAAAGGCAGGCGTTCCTGTTTTTGAAATGGGAAAAGCAAATCCCGTTAAGATTGCAAAAGAGGCAATCAAGCGTGCAAAGGACTACGGCAACGATGTTGTTATTCTCGATACCGCAGGCCGACTTCATATTGATGAGGCTCTTATGGATGAGCTTAAAAACATCAAAAAAGAAGTTGAACCAAACGAAATTTTGCTTGTTATCGACTCGATGACAGGTCAGGACGCAGTTAATGTTGCGAAGAGCTTTAACGAACTTCTTGACATTACGGGTGTTATTCTCACAAAGCTTGACGGTGACACTCGAGGCGGTGCGGCGCTTTCGGTAAAATATGTGACCGGAAAGCCCATCAAATTCATTGGCACCGGAGAAAAGTTGGATGCCATTGAGCCCTTCTATCCCGACAGAATGGCCTCGCGCATACTGGGAATGGGCGATGTGCTCTCCCTTATAGAAAAAGCGCAGGAGGCCGTAGACGAGGCGGCGGCAGCCAAGCTGGAGCAGCGGCTTAAAAATCAGCAGTTCGACCTTCAGGATTATCTTGAACAGCTTGAGCAAATGAAAAAAATGGGCAGTATATCCGATCTTTTGGGAATGATGCCCGGCGTGGACAAAAGCAAGATACGCCCTGAAGATATAGACATGAAGCGCTTCGACCGCATGGCCGCCATCATCCGCTCCATGACGGCAAAGGAGCGCCGCAATCCCGGCATTATAAACGGCTCCAGACGGCGCCGCATTGCAGCCGGCAGCGGCACCACCGTGCAGGAGGTCAACATACTTCTGCGCCAATTCGATCAGACGCGCGAAATGATGAAGCGCTTCGGCAAAATGAAAAAGGGCCGCATGAGAATGCCGTTTTGACGGCTTCACGCCTAAAAAGCGGCTCTGCGTCAAAACAAAAAAAGCAAATAAAATCGGTATTTTCGCAATAAATGCGTTAATATAACAATTGAGTTTACGGGAG
>OIYT01002452.1_pt1 | contig 11295 bp, 11 predicted proteins | sample 1588201 | NCBI WGS metagenome assembly OIYT01 (sample SAMN03283260) | human gut metagenome | biome: human-associated habitat; material: feces | host: Homo sapiens | place: USA | collected 2013
ATCCTCCTGAGAATTATTTGGACGGGAACTGGGAGCAACTCCCCACACGCTATTATCAATTTGCCGTCATTCTGCTTTTTAGCTCGGTTTGGTGGCTCACGCCTTCTGGCTAGGCAGTTTAATGTTGACATTTCCTCCGATAATGCTCGCCATAATCCCCAACCCTGCAAGGATTGTAACAGAATACGCACAGAAGCGGCGCCAATTAACCACTTTGGAATCCTTAAGCGAGGACCCCGCATTCCGAACAATCTCAGAAATCATATCAGCGTAGTGCATACGCTCTTCGGGAGTAACATCGTCACTGGCGGCGCATCTCTCAAGCGCTTGAATACCCTTGTCACAGAGCGTCATAAATATTGGGGTTTCTGCACTTTCACAGCCGAGAGTTTTTTCAGCGTATGCCTTATAATCCTCCAGTGCTGCTACTGTGACCCTGCCAAACTCGGGAACTTGCTCCAGAGCCTTCATCGCCACTTCAGGCTCCATTTCCTGAAGCATGGATGCGAAATTGATAATATTCTCCTTGGATATTGACCGAAAATCCTTGACGCCCAACTTAGCAAGCATGTCTTTCTCTGCCATTAACTGTCCCATAATTAATTCTCCCTCGTTTTTAAGATTAAGATCTCTTGATCTGTATAGATTGTAACATCAAGTTAGATATCTAAAAATAATTGCAAGGGCAAAATAGACTCTTCTATTTTGCCCTTGTTCATTATGCGTGGCGCGTGTTCAAATTCAGCACCATGGCAGCACCAGAAATCAGAGCGCCGGCAAAAATTCTGGCAGCAGCATAACCAAAACCCGTAGCCTTATGAGACATCTGTCGACGAGTCTTCTCAAACCGTTTTGTGTTGAGCTCAATCATTTTTGCGTCTACACTGACAGTAGAACTTTCCTGATCCACAGGAGCATTCTGGAGGACGACCATAGCCTCAGCAAGGCTGTGGCGAACCTCGTCATAGTTCAGTTCGGACTCAAAACGCTTCACATTGGATTCCATCTCTGCAAAAATCTCACCAAGCTGTTCCGTCTGGTCTGCTTTGTAATAGACACAACCGAGGTAGTTCTCAATCTTCTTGTTCAGGCCAGTGCGGAAACAATACTTCTCGCGGCAATATCTATCATCAACGCGGATGAACTGCCCCTTGGGGGTAGAGAAGACGATAAAGCTGTCAATGCACACCGGAATATTGAGACCTTTTGCGGAAACTGCGGTTTCTAGGAATTTTTTAAGGATTCTGCGCTTGAGTGCCATCTTTTCGCCCAAAGGCATCTTGTCGTAACATTCGTCACCGGAGAAGACCATTCTACCATCTTCGGTAAGAGTAAGATCCGACTTTACCTTCTTTACCTCCAGGATGATTGCCCCGTTGTTAGTCAACACGATGGCATCCAGTTCGGTTTCATCCCGACCGTCGGTGACATAAACATTACGAAAGACCTGGGTGTTAGGACGCTTCAAGTAATCAAGCGTTTTGAAAACCAGACTCTCCCCCTTGGCACCGGACATGGTGATTGCCAGCTCCTTTGCCAGCTTCTTCATTGTCAGAACGCCATTATGTACGGCAGGATGTCCACGGAGACCGCTCTTGCGGGCGGTGGATTCCATAATAAACATAGCTTCATCAATACGCATCTTCTCATGATACTCGTTTCCAGCAATCATTCTACAGACATTGTCCTGAAACTGGAGCAACTCGGAAACGTATTCCGCAAAGGTATGCTCGCGGGTCATAAGAACATTGCCATTTTCCATCTGTTGGATGTAATCGGTAACGGTCTTCATAAATAAAGTCTCCTTTGAAATTATAAGTTTTTCTCTAGTCCAAGTTCTTGAACGGACGAGCTTCCTTTTGCTTTTGCTCTGGTTGTTGCTAACTGGCAGCTTAGCCCAATTTTGCTTGCATAGTCGGACTGAAGCTCGATTTTCTCAATTAACCGACTGATCATAACGCGCTCCCTTACAGCCAATAGAATCACTCCTTTCGGTCGAATATTAATATCAATCTTCCTTGGGGACTAGCAAATACGAAGCAGAACCGATCATCACGATAATGTCATCAACAGGTATGCCTGGTGCAACATCAATCGGCGACACCAAGTAAACTAGCATAAAAATGAAAATCAAAAATTTCATCCCGCACGTTCCTCACTACTGTTTTAATTGAATTTCTATGGTTGTATTTTAATGGGTGCCATGGCAAAAAAACATGACTACAGAGGCAGAATAAAGGACTCTATTTCCTGTTTGACCGCAAAAAAGCACCTCAGCAGAAATGCTGAGGTGCCGTAAACCAGTGTTCACTTATTCTTGTAGGCATTATATGCGTCTATGTCGATGACTCCTGTAGCGAGCATCCGCTCAGACCAAAGCTGCAACGTTTCCACTGTAAGCGAAATGCGTTCCAGTTCTTTCTGAATATTTACAAAATCTTCGACCTCATCATTTGTAATTTCTCCGTCAGCAGTAATTTCAATCAAACGCTCCTGCTTTTTCCTTACCGAATTCAAGGAAGATAGCATTTCCAAGACAATCTGAGAAAGCTCCTTCACCTTAACCTCCGGTACATATTCCTGCCCGATAGGACAAAGGTTTGCACAGTAGTAATTGCAAAGCCGGGGAACCTTATACGCTTCAGACATTGCTAAAACCTCATCGGGATGCGGGAGAGACTTTTCGTTCTCTATTTTTTCGATGCGTTCCGGCGAAATCCAACCCAAGAGCTCACTGGCTTTTTCGCGAGAAAGCCCCATATCTTCACGGCATAATTGAAAGTGGTTTTTATTTTCTTTAGTAGACATTCTGCCCATTTTCTATTTCTCCTCGACAGTATATTGTGGCTTACGCCTATAACAGGTGCTGCATTTTTCGCGTGGTACTATCGTTCGACACAGACAGTCAGAATTAATACTGCAATTTCATCTGAAATATCTTTCAAATACTTCTTTTGATTTCTTTTGAATCTGCGCCATATTTTCTTTGAAGCGGACTAACAACTTATCGATTTCAATACTACCGATCAGAAAAATCTTTGCATCCCCGTGAATCAAAGTCACAAAAGCGTTTGTTTCAAATGTATAATCGCCCTTTTTTACGGTCGTGATAAACTCTTTCTGATAATTCCCGTTGTTGGATAGATAATCAAGGTCGTGCTCATTCATGTTCCTCCAAATACGGATTTGCTTTCGCTCCTCCGCTGTTGCTATCGAATCCAGAACACCCTGAAAGCTGGTATCACCTCGATTGATAAGTTCAGCATTCAGCTTTTCCATGTTAACAATAGAATGGTGGATTGCGGTAATCAAAAAGGTTTTATCAGCAAGAAACATATCGAAAGATTCACTATCATCCCACGGAAGCGGTCTATTATCTGCCTCCAACGCATCAAAAAAGCGGTGTGCTTGGCACAATACAGCTCTGCACCATTGTCCGGTATGCAAAGCCAGTTGCCAAAGATGCTTTTCCGGTAAAGGTTTATATTCTTTTTGTCTCATAACAACACATCGATTAATTCTTTAGGGCCGTAATTGGAACCACAAACACCCCATCCGGCCGCTGATAGGCAGCGTTTGCCATGCCGCATAGTACGCAGAGCACCGCGGGGGGCTTTCCCTTGGGGTCTTCCGAAATTTGCTCTTTGATCTCCAGCAGGTTGGCGGCGGCAGCGTCGATTTGGTTTGCTCCCAGTTTGATCTCAAACGCGCACCATTGGCCGTCAGGCAGTTCGATGACAGCATCGATTTCCTGATTTTTATAATCCTGATAGTGATATAGGTTTGCGCCGAAAGATTCGGCATAGATGCGGAGGTCACGCTCACACAGGGCTTCAAACAGGAATCCGAGCGTCTCCAAATCGCCCATCAGTCCAGCAGGAGTAGCTTTCAGTAAAGCACAGGCCAGAGAAGGATCGGAGAAGTGCCGCTTTTCGGCTTGCTTGATACGGACAGATGAACGGATTCCAGAGGAGAACGGCGGCTGATTGTCCGTAATAAACAACCGCTTGAAAATATCCAGATAGGCAGACACCGTATTGGAGTCGATATCCTCGTCATCCACGGCCTTGATGTCTTTCATTAAAGTCTTATTGGTGACGGTAGTGCTTTCGTTGCGAGCCAGAGAGCGCAACAACAAGCGCATCTTGGATGTATCGCGCTTCACACCGTCGATGCGGTACACGTCGTCATCGATAACGGCGTTGAGGTATTCTAAAGGAAGCAGAGCAGCCTGTTCAATAGGCAATCCCAAACTGCCAGGCCAACCGCCGCGGATAATCAGCTTAATCAACTTTTTCAGATCCACTTCGCCGGTTAATGCAGGTGCCAACTCACCGTGACACAGCTTTTCCAGAGAGACCTTACCGCAGGAATCTCCAGACTCGTATAGGGACATAGGACGCATCCGCAGTTTGGCAATACGGCCTGCACCGCTGTGCAGAATGCCCTTGTGGTTAGGAGTAGCAGAACCGGTCAGAATGAATTGCCCTTTTTCCGCAACCTGATCCACCTTGTATCGCACGGCATCCCAAATGGAAGGAACCTCCTGCCACTCGTCAATCAGGCGCGGAGTTTCACCGTCCAGGATCAGAGCGGGGGACAATTCGGCCAGCTGGCGATTTTGAAAGTTGTTGGCAGGATCACCGATGTAGATCTCGCTTTTGCTGTGATAAGAGGAAGTCCAGGTCTTTCCGCACCACTTGGGCCCCTCAATGCAAACGGCACCAAAGGCCGACAGATATTCTTTCACCTTTGCATCAATAACGCGGGGTTTGTAGTTCTGCTTATCCATAAACGTTCACCTCGACTATAAGCTGAGTCCATTATAATCCATTCAGCCGGATTCCGCAATTATATTCAGTCGAATTTCTGATTTTCAATCAGTTAAATTTTAAAAATTGAAGGGGGCGAAAACCGCCGGAGGCTGTTTTCTTATTTCAGCAACCACAGTCATGCCCTGATACCGTACTACCAGCGAGCAGGAAGGCAGCCTCCGCTGCCCAACGAGGGCCAGCAGCCCGCCCGCTGCGGGAGTATGGAGAGCAATATCTTTACCATTATTGGGAACCGGATGAAGCACAACCGCACCTGCTGGAGCGTGGCTGGAACAAACAATCTGGCAGCCTTGCTTGCGCTGCATCATACCGGCAGACTCCGGCGTGTTCTGCGCGGCTGGGAGGCGCACAGCAGAGCGGAGGGCAGCGGTTCGATCGTGACGCTGCCGCTTTCTGCCGCGAAGGCCAACAGGCTGGGGGAGGACATAACATTTTTAAAGGCGGCCTTCCAAGTGAACAGAAAATCATAAACAACGCAAGAGGACCGGGTGATAAAATGAGCAGAAAAAACGCCGTCGGCGTAGACCGACGGCGCGGGCCAAAAGAATGAGACAGTTCACAGCTGATATTCTGGCGGCCACAATTTCCGGCCTCATCGTTCTGGCGGTTCAAAAACTGCTGAACTGGTAAAGGCCAGGGGTGCGGAGACCCGAATCTCCGCACCCCAACTATAAAGCATGAGCCACTAAACTGTCAAGTGGGTGAAAAGCTTAAATATCTGCTTTTCGGGTCATATTCGCGGCAGTGTTTGTCCCGGTTCGCTGCGGCATTCGGGCGCTGCAAACTTTATTAGAGTAGCAGAAATAAAGAGCCGCACAGGAGAAAGCGGGGGAGGGACGGTCCGCGCCGTACCGCCCGACGCGGCGTAAGCCCCAAAACCCGAACTCCATAGAACCCAGCCGCGGTCGGAATCTTCCGGCCGTGGGGAAGAACAAAGACCCCCGGTTCGCACGAACCGGGGGTTTTCCTGTATTCAGCTATTCAGCGCAAGGGTGCGCAGCGAGCAGGGAAGAGGGGAAACTCATCCCCGGCCCGCCCGCATATCCGGTGGGACAACAGCCAGGGGCTTTGTATGCAGGAAGACCAACTCCCAGTAACCGCTCCTGTAGTTTGCCCTCAGCCACCGTTCCAGCATGATGTTGTCCTCCTCATAGTCCTCGCGCCATCCCTTATTCCGAATCATATCCGCATATTTGCCCGGATAGTTTCCGGTGATGCCGATCCGGCAGATCGGCCAATTCCCGTCTTCATCGGCCTGAGTCAGTTCTCTTATCAAGCCCCTGACCTGCTCTGCCTCGAAATCCACGGTATAGGGCGTCTCCATCGCCGTTTCCCACAGCGTAATCGTCTGGGGGTGTCCATACGAATCCTTATAGCGGGATTCCTTTTCCACTGACGTCAGCACAACATACCCGTTATGTTCTTTTTTCGGCTTCAGACCCCGCTCCGCATTGGCCCGCTCTTTGGTGATCCGCAGCAGATTGGCGTTCAGCTCTCGCTGCAGAGCGCTTTCCTGCTGTTCTGCCGCCAATTTCTTTTCCCATTCTGCTGTATTTTTCGCTATTTTCTTCTCTGCATCCGTTATTCTGCTCTGCGCTTCGCTCTGTATCTGGTGGATTTTTTTGTCCGCATTGTATTCTGCATTTCTTGCCGCCTGCTGTGCGCTGGAGATCTCCCGTTTCAGCCCGGCATACTCGCCTAACGTCAGAATCACATGGGTACACTCCGAATCGGACGATCCGCCCGTCACCGGCTTATACCCACCAATCGCGGGTTTCTTTACGAATTCAGCCATGATGGACGCCTCCTTTACAGACCCCGAATGTAGTTATCTGCCACAACGCTGATGCGGTTATGGCCCAGTGCCTTACTGCAAACCAGCATGGCGGCCTTGTCCAGCTTTCTCCCGGCCTCATCCTTGCGGCAGGTGTACACCTCGCTCTGGTAACGCCGCCCAGTGCCGCGGTTAACCTTGTCATACGGGATGTCCTCGATGGCCCTGGCATGGGCCTTGTAGATGGCCGTGGCATACTCCGCCCGGTAGCCGTGGATGTCGGCGCTGGTGTGGATGTGCTGCCAGACCTTTTCCTCTGCCGGTGTGTCCGCGATCCGCTCCGCGATCTGATCCGCGTGCTTGCCGATGATCGGACTGAGACGCTCCCGTCCGCCCTTGCCGTTGCGAACATGGATAAAGGACTGCGCCTCCGGAAACAGCTGCGTGTCCCGGAGTATTTCGAGGCGGCGCGCAACGCTCGGCGCTTGCTGCTCCTCGGGGATCTTCTCCAGTTCAGCAAGCTCTGCTTCGATCTGCTCCTTGGAAACCAGATCCTTTCCCCGCAGCTCCTGCAATTCTCTTCGCCGCAGGCCGGTCCCGCGGCAAAATTTTATCAGTTCATCATTGTTCGTCTTTGAAAAGTGCTGATCCCGCACCCGGTCTCCGCGGCTTCGTTTAATATCCTGCCGATTTCTTTTCGGCGGATCAAAGTACGCCTCGTCGTCCGGAGAAATTCCGTACAGCTTTCCGAGGGCCTTTGCTTCGAGTTGCACCGTCCACGCGGAAAGGCCCTGATCCACTCTGCTCTGCAGCCACTCGTTGACATACTTCTTTGCATTCTTCAAGGTGGTGCACTCAGGATGCTTCTCCTTAATGTATCCCAAAAAATATTTGATGTGCTTCCAATAGTTTTTATAGGTGGCGTGAGAAAATATTTTATTCTTCGCCGTGCCGTTGGCCATTGCCTCTTTTTTGCTCTCGCCGAATGCCAGCATCCCTGTCAGCTGGTCATAGGCTTGCTGATGCAGGTCCTTGGAATATGTTTTGTTTCTGCGTCCCATTCCGGCCTCCTGTCTGTCTATTTTTGTGTAAATCTATTTTTCGTTTTGCAGAGTTCTTCTGCTCCTTCGTTAAAGCCAAAGCCGCCTCCTGTTCGTCTCCACCAGAGACGCAACAATCGGCAATACACTTTTTTTGCCTGCTTGTGTGTGCAGTTCAGGAATCACTCCCAACACTTTTTTCCTGCTTATGTGTGCAGCCCTGTTGTTTCGTATCTACGGCAGTCAGGGTCTGTCGGCGCCTTTGCAGAGGGCGCGGCTCTCCGGGAGATTTACAGCATCCCGGCTGCTATCAGAGGGTGGATCGGGACAGATACGTTTTACTTACCGACACTTTCACGAAGATTACTCATGCCGGGTCCGTGATGCGCTTTCCAATTCACAAAGATTACTACGGCGAGCCCGCGCATCACATAGGTGTATCGACCTAGTGCGGCTCCTGAATCATAATCTGATCTGAGCACAGCTTATCACACATCCTTGTGGATGTCAACCCCATTTTGTGCATATCTGTTTACCCGTGCATTTATAACGCTTGCGGATTTGATAAAAAAATGGCTGCCAGGACGCGATTGGACGGAGGTGGAAGATAGCCGCCCGCCTCTTTTTTTGTGGGGACTTTTGGTTCATCCGAGGTGTTGATCGGGAGTTTTTTCGGCTCGACTGCTGCCTGTCAGCCCCATGAACGGACGCTTTTCGGGGACGAAACACAGCCGCATTTGCCATCATATTGCCGCCCGCTCAGGCAGCAATGCGGCAGAATTCAGCCTGAAATGCGGCGAAACTTAACCCGAAACCCAGCTTGAAATCGAGCCCGATAAGCGCCGTTGCCGCCATCCAAATGAGACAGCGGATGCGTGTTTCTTCTTCATTTTTTGAGCGAAAAAAATCCGGATAACGCTTCGTTTATTCTCAATTTTCCTCTGATTTTCGTGCCTGCGGAGCGTCAGGATGAAGGAGAACTCCGCAGTTGAATTGCATCAAACCCAGTCAGGAGTACTCAAAAAAAGAGACAGCAGAATGTGTTTTTTTGCTCACGCAGGACACGCATTGCAGACTCGCGCTGGACACATTCCGCCATCTTTTTTCTCTCGTAAAAGGGCCGATAAATAAACTTTTCCGATAAGAATTTGGATGCTTTCAGTCGTCTTTGTAGAGCGTAAAGCTGTTGACTTCAAAGATAAAAATGCCGGTTGCAAGGGCGGAATTATCAGAAAAAAGTTGCCATCGTTGGCGCGCTTGAACGGAAATTCCGCAGCATTTTTATCAGCAACAGCAGCTTGCATATTGCACGTGCAAGCAACCGCAGATGCGTCGCTCAGCGGTCGAACTGCGCAGATCGCACAGCTTCATTCCGCTGAAAGCAGCGTCAATTCCGGCGAAAAACCGGCTGGGTTCTATGAAGAACTTACTCAAAAAACAGAGCCGAAATTCGTAAAAACGAGTTCAGTTTTCTTCGAAACCGACGATATTTTTCGTGCGTGTTTCGCTATAACTTATCTCTAAAAACAGAGGACTGCCGTGTCAGAACCGTCGAATAATTTGCGATTTCTCATTAAAAAGCGGCGAACACGCCGCCGGAAACGCTCGAAAAATTTAAAAACGCACATCTTATTTATATCAATTTTATCTGCCAGTGAGCTTTCAGAAGCACGAATTGCATTGCCGTTCTTTCAGTGAAATTGCCGCACGCAGCAGCGCCGCCGCTGCCGGGAAAAGTGGAAAAAGCCAAGGGTGCACCATAAAATTTTTCCGGTGAAGGCATTGAGGTGGCCCCAACCAAGGAGATCCACCTCAATGCGTTTTCATATTTGCTTTTAGAAGAAATTAGACAAGCGTGTCGTCCAGCAGGAAGTCGATGACGCCGACATTGAGAATGCCGTTATCATCATACCAACGCTTGCGGATATCGTGACGCACAATGATCTTCGGGAAAGAATCGCCGGTCAGCGCGAAGGGCTTATTCTCGGTGATGGCCTTTTCCTCTGTTCCCAATGCGTAGGCGGATTGAATGTAGGTCTTCTTGCCGCCGGAGGCTGCAATGAAGTCGATTTCCCGCGCGACCGGAGTGGTCCTTCCTTTGGCATTTTTCTCATTGCCATAGACGATGCCAATGTCAACGGAGCATTCACGGATCATCAGCTCATTGAAAATGATGTTCTCCATGATGTGCGTCATTTCCTGCTGACGGAAGCCGATACGGGCATTTCTCAGTCCAATGTCCTCACAGTAGTATTTGTTGGGATAGTCAAAATAGCTCTTGCCCTTCACATCCCAGCGTTTGCATTCGGTGAAGAGGAAGGAATCCGATAAGTGATCCATATAGGCTTTCACGGTGTTCAGGGCAACGACATTCTCACCGCTGCGCTTCTGCACGGTGTTGATGGTGGCTGCAACCTTCGTCGGATTGGTCAGAGAGCCGATGGACGAACACAGCAGATCAAGAATCGCGGACAGCACATCCTCCCGCTTGATCTTCTTTCGCTCTACAATGTCCTTCAGATAGACCTCGGAAAACAACGATTTCAGATAGGCCATTTTAGCGGCGTCGTTGGGGCGGGAGAGGATCAGCGGTATCCCGCCGTAGAATGCGTAGTTGTCAAAGGCGTCCTGCTTGTCACCGCCAACAGCAGAATAGAATTCGGCAAAGGAAAGCGGATGCACACGAATCTCGTCGCTGCGCCCACGAAACTCCGTCAGAATATCGGAGGACAGCATTTTGGAGTTGCTGCCGGTCACATAAATGTCCAGATTGGACAGTGACTTCAAATCGTTGAGGGCGTCGTAGAAAGTGATCTTCTTCCCGTCCGGATTGTAGGGATTCGGAACTTCATCGGACATCTGAATCTCGTCTACAAAGAGATAATACTGGTCTGCGCTGTGTTCTACGATCTCACGGACATGAGAGGCAAGCTCCAACGGATTGCGATAGCGAATATCACGGGTCAAGTCCAACTCAAAGGACAGAATATGATCTTCGGTAACACCCTTACCGAGAAGGTAACTCTTGAACAGATTGCGAAGCAGATAGGACTTGCCGCATCTGCGGATGCCAGTGATCACCTTCACCTGACCATCCCACATAAAGGAGATGATTTTCTTCAAATAGCGATCTCGTTTTATTTCCATGATGCAACCTTCGTTGAAAACTTACCTGTATTATCTTACAACTTTTCAATAGACATTATACATCATTTTGAAAGAAAATCAAGAAGCCCATTGAAATGTTCCTGGATTTATCAGATAACATTTCAATGAATAAGTGCCTATCTCAAAAGATGCTTTGTGCTGCAAGACTCGCATCGATTTTCGCGGTAGTAGTTAGTTCCCAAAACTTTTGGGGCTATAGAGGATAACGGATTTGCGGGGGCATCATGCTGGTACACATGATGTACTGCTTTCCTTTTTCCGCATGCTTCTGAAGCCCTAATTTACAAATGGTGCATAGATGTGCTATTGGCCGTTACCTGTCGTTTTCAAGATACTTCAATGAAAGACAAGTGATTTTTAGGAGTATTGTTTAGGGAACCTTTTTGCCAAATTCCGATTCAAAAGTTCCCTAATATATTTTAAAACGTCTTCCAACACTTCTCCCGCATGAAAGTCATGATGCTTCCGTCATCCCGCC
>OIYT01002457.1_pt1 | contig 11272 bp, 11 predicted proteins | sample 1588201 | NCBI WGS metagenome assembly OIYT01 (sample SAMN03283260) | human gut metagenome | biome: human-associated habitat; material: feces | host: Homo sapiens | place: USA | collected 2013
TAACAGCTGTATTGTAAATCTTTATATTAGCTAAAGGCTTACGTTGTATATCGCTGTTCATTACATCTTTAAATATATCCTTAATTATATCTAATCTCCCAAATGCCCAAATTTGTTTATTGTAGGGGACGGCAGAGATGTCATTTCGTTCAAGGGTTCTTTCATCAACAAATTTCCAAGGTTTATCACTTATTGAGACATCAAACACAAAAACTTCATCAGGAAAACTGATTCTAAAAATATTACTTTTAAGTAGCTTGTTAACTCTTTCACATTTTAAATCAAAAGGTGTTATCGTGTCATTTATATTGCTTGTTTGATGTAATTCGAGCAGTTCTTTTTTAAGATTATTATCGTCTTCAACAACAATTTGAGTAATTTTCCGTAAAGTAGAATCAAATCCATCAGTAGGTATGTAAAATGCTCGACGTCCATTCTTTGTTGCAATTTGTATTAATTCTGCTATATCTGAATTTATGTTATCACCATAACCGCACCAATATAAAATACCTCCTCCTTGTTTGGAATATGCTTCTTTTAGAGTATCCATTAATGATGTGTCTCGACCACTATACCCCAAAACAATTAAATGCTTGTCTTGAACATATTCAATAAGTCTTTCTCGGAAAGTTTTATCCTGATTTAAAAGTTCCTCTTCTGTATTCTTTAAATCTCCATACTTAAAATCTCCATGTAGTTTTATTACAGGAAGTTCATGCCGATTTTGAGGACGATTATTCAGTCTTTGCACCGAATCTAATGTAATTTCAATAGTTTTTTGCCATTTTGTCAAAAATTTTTTCTTTTTTTCTGCGGCGCCTGGGCTGGTCGGCCTCGGTCTCGACAAGGATGATATCTCCGCCGATACGCACTATGCATTTCCACGGCAGAATGTAATCATCCTCCCTGCCGAAAAGGCCGAAAAATTTTACCTTGCCGGGCGTTATGAGCGATATAAGCCGCCCCTCGGTCTCGTCAAACTCCGCATCGCATACATAGCCGAGTCGTTTACCGGTATGGATGTCTATGACCTCCTTGTATCGCAGTTCGGAAAAATAGCTTATCATTGCCGCGCCTCCCACATTAAAATACCGCCGTATTATTCTACGGCGGCATATGTATGTCCTATTCGGCTTTGTTCTTAGGTATTGATATCGTAAGGATAAGTTCGTTTTCCGTTTCCTCTCGCTTCATGCCGGCCGCTATGCCGCCCTGCTTCATAAGGTCAAGTCCATGCAGGATCGTGTTCACGAAAACGCGCACGTCCTTCATTACAAACGTTCGCTTCGGGTCGGCTTTTTCCTCCGGCTCGCGCAGGAGCGCTTCGATATAAGCGTCGGCCGCTGCAACATTGAGGTCATGCTCTATCATATACTCAAGCGCCGCGCGCTGCATATTCTCGTCCTGTAAGCGCAGCAGTGCTCTGCCGTGGCGCTCGGTAAGTCCGTTATCGCGCAGCGAGCACAAAACATCGTCCGGCAGCTTCAAAAGGCGCAGCTTGTTTGCGACGGCCGACTGCGATTTGCCGATCCGCCGTGCCGCCTCCTCCTGACTCATCCCGAACAGCTTAATAAGCTGGCTCAGTCCGTTTGCCTCCTCGATGAAGTCAAGGTCGCGGCGCTGCAAATTCTCGACGAGTGCTATGAGGCTTGCGTCCTCAAGACTCACATCGAGCAATATGCATGGCACATTGCATAACCCGGCAAGGCGCGCCGCGCGGAGCCTGCGCTCTCCTGCCACAAGCTCGTATCTTCCGTCGCGCAGTCTGACGGTCAGCGGATTTAGCACGCCGTATTGGGCAATGCTCTCGGAAAGTTCCTGAAGCTCGCCGTCGGGGAAGTTTTTTCGCGGCTGCATGGGGCTTGGTTCAAGCTCGTCCACCGGCAGCCAGATAACGCCGCCCCTTCGTGTTCCGGGGCGCAATTTTGTCGCTTGCATAAGTGTACCTCCTATACACCGTAGTATATGGAAAATGTACACTGCTTTGTGCGCAAAGTATGGCGCATCATGTGATTCAAGCGAAAAAATTCTGCACTATATTAGTGCAGAATTTTCATATCAGCTTATAAGCTCCGGACAAAGCTCGGGATTTATCGCCCCGGGACATGCTGCGCACATTGCAGCGGCCTTCATGGCGGCCGATGCGCTTTCGGCAATGCCCAGTCCGTTGACTCCGGCCCAGATTATCGCCGCAGTTGCAGCATCGCCGCATCCGGTGCAGTTGGATATCTCCGTCGTCACGCACGGAAGTTTTATTATCTCGCCGTCGGACGCTGCCACGATACCGTCGCCTCCGAGAGACACGAACACCTTCTTTACGCCTGCGTTCAGCAGCGCTTCGGCTGCAAACAGCGAGGTGGATTCACCCGTCATGCTCTTTGCCTCATATTCGTTCGGCTTAAACGCCGTGAGCTTGCCGAGCACCGGCTTGAGCCGATCCGCCTTTGCGGCGGACACAGGGTCAGCGTACAGCGGAGCCGTAACGTTGTCGGCTATCCACGAAACGGTTTCCTGAGTGAGGTTTGCATCAATCACGACTGCGTCGGCTTCGTTTATTTCTTTTATATGTGCTTTGAGATATTCGGGAGTTATGCTTGCAGATATATCCGTATCGCTCACGCCGACGAGCATGTCGCCATTTTCATCCGTAACACACAAATAGCTCGACGTTCTTCCTCCGCTCATGCGGCGGCTCAAATGCATATCCATGCCGAGCTTTGTGCAGCTTTCATAAATGCTGTCGCCGTAAACATCGTCGCCGATGGCAGCAACGAGCTTTACATTAAGTCCAAGCAGGCAGAGATTGTGCGCAATGTTTCTGCCGACTCCGCCGGGGCTGAACGACACTGTTCCCGGATTTGAATCATGCATGCGCGGCGCCCTGTCGGGTCTCCCGAATATGTCCATATTGACGGCGCCGATAACAACTACAGTTTTATTCCCCATATGTCCTCCGCATACTCTTTTATCGCACGGTCGGCGGCGAATATGCCGGCCTCGGCAGTGTTTATTATTGAAAGTCTTGCGCGCTCGGCCGGATCGGAGATCACCGAGTACATTCTGTCATGAGTGTTGACATAGTCGCGGAAGTCCGCACAGAGCATATACGGGTCGCCGTTGTAAAGCAGGTTTGAAACGAGATCGGAATAGCTCTTTCCGTCGGCAAAGCCGCGGCTTATCCTGTCGAGCACCGCGCCAAGCTCGGCATCCTCGCGCGCATAGCGCTGGGGATCGTAGCCGGATGCCTTGAGCGCAGTTACTTCATCGGTTTTAAGGCCGAACAGGAACATGTTCTTATCGCCCAGGCGCTCGTACATTTCGACGTTCGCGCCGTCAAGCGTTCCTATGGTAACGGCTCCGTTTAGCATGAGCTTCATGTTGCCGGTGCCGGAGGCCTCCTTGCCGGCGGTGGAGATCTGCTCGGAAACCTGTGCGGCCGGCATGAGCGCTTCGGCAGCCGAAACGCGGTAGTTTTCCATAAAGCAAACCTGAAGTTTGCCCTTGCACAGCGGATCGCGGCTTATGTCATCGGCCAGCGAGCAAATAAGCTCGATGATGCGCTTTGCAGTGTAATATCCGGCAGCGGCCTTTGCGCCGAACACGAAGGTGACGGGCATGAAATCCGCGTTCGGATCGTCGTGGATCTTCATTTGCAGCCGCGTTATGAGCATCGCGCACAAAAGCTGACGCTTATATTCATGCAGGCGCTTTACCTGGACATCGAGTATCGCATCGGGATCGAGCGCAAAGCCGTCGTTTTTGGCCAAAAACTTTGCAAAATCGTATTTATTGAGGCGCTTTATCTCGTTGACCCGGCGCTGAACATCGACATTTTCGGCATAGTCAAGAAGTCCGATGAGCTTTTCGGGCTTTGTCAGGTAATCGTCGCCCTCGAGCAGCTCGCTCACCAGGCCGTGCAGGCGCGGATTTATCTGTGCCAGCCAGCGGCGATGGTCGATGCCGTTTGTGACATAGGTAAATCTCTCCGGACGGAGCTGGCATACATCCTTGAAGAGGTCTTTTTTGAGTATCTCGCCGTGCAGGCCGGAAACACCATTTATCTTATAGCACGCGGCAAGGCAGAGGTTTGCCATGTGGACCTGCCCGTCCTGAATGATAAGGTTCTTGCCGACCTTTTCGCTGTTACCGAACTTGGATACAAGGTACTCGCACCAGCGGCGGTTTATCTCGCACAGTATCTCCCACACGCGCGGTAAAAGCGTCTGCACCAGATCCTGCGGCCATTTTTCGAGCGCCTCGCTCATGACGGTGTGGTTCGTGTAGGCAACCGATCGGCTCACCTGATCCCACGCCTCGTCCCAGCCGAGGCCGTATTCGTCCATCATGATGCGCATAAGCTCGGGAATGACGAGCGCAGGGTGCGTATCGTTTATCTGGATCCTGTGGTGCTTTGAGAAGCTTTTTATATCGCCGAAGCGCTTTATATGCGTCTTTATGATCGACTGCGCCGTTGCCGAGAGGAAGAAATACTGCTGCTTTAGGCGCAGAGTCTTGCCCTCGATGTGGTCGTCGGCAGGGTACAGCACCTTTGTTATGACCTCGCTCATCGTGCGCTGCTCAAGGCTTTTTACATACTCGCCCTCGGAAAACAGGTACATATCCAGCGCGCTCGTGCTGCGCGCGTCCCAAAGGCGGAGGATATTGACCTCATTGCCGCCGTAGCCGGCAATGAGCATATCGCGCGGAACGGCCGTAACCGTCTGATAGCCGGTATGCTCGGCGTGATATCTGCCGAAGCTGTCCCATCTCGGGGAAATGGTTCCGCCGAAGCGGACCTCAACGGCTTCGTCGTTGCGCGCAACGAGCCAGCTTTCGGCCGCGCTGCGCCAATCGTCGGCGACCTCGGTCTGCTTGCCGTCAACTATCTTCTGGCGGAAAATGCCCAGCTCATAGCACAGCGAGTAGCCCGTTGCCGGGATACCGAGCGTGGCCAGCGAATCCATATAGCAGGCCGCGAGCCTGCCGAGGCCGCCGTTGCCGAGACCCGCGTCGTTTTCGGCCTCGAATATATCCGAGGCGTTGCGGCCGAGATCCTCCAGAGCGCCGGTGAGCGCGTTGGCAATGCCGAGGTTGAATGCGTTTTTCATGAGGCTGCGTCCCATGAGGAACTCCATGGACAGATAGTGTACCTCGCGGTCGGGGCAGCGCGTTTCCTCGACTGCAAGCAGTCTGCTCATGATCTCGCGAATAACGATGGCGCTTGCCTGAAACACCTGATCGTCGGTCGCGGTTTTTGCTGTCACGGCGAAGTGCGCGCAGAGTTTATCCTCGATCGCGCTGCGTACCTCGTCGCGTGAGATTTGGCTTGTGAACATTTTAGGTAACTCCTGATTAGATCTTTGTGCCCTTCGGGAGCACTACCGGCAGCTTCTCGCTGCCCATTATCGTCTGGAACGACGAAACGGTCGAAGATTTGTCGGCAATGACGTTTTTCATTATGACGCCCTCGCCGATCTCCGTTCCGCGCATGATGACGCAGCCGGAAAGCTGCGCGCCCTTTCTTATGCGCACATCGGAGGAGATGATGCAGTTGTCGATCTCGCCCTCGATTATGCAGCCGTCGGCAACAAGGCAGTTTTTCGCCGCCGAGCCTTCGGCGTAATAGGTGCTGACATCCTCGTGCGTTTTTGTGCGCACGGGGCGCTCCGCCGGGAACAGCTCGGCTCTGTTTGCAGCCGAGAGCATATCCATATTGGCATTGAAATATGCCTCGGTGCTCATTATGCGCTTGCCGTAGCCGCGGTGGAAGAATACGTTCACCTTGCCGCCGGACGCAAGATAGTCAGCTATCGCGTCACGGTGGAAGTGATAGTGGTTTGCGGCGGCGCAGGCGTCCATCATGCTTATGAGCAGCTGCTTTGAAATAATATATGCTTCAAGCGAAGCCGCGCCCTCGCCGGCTGCTGTCTGATTGAAGATCATGCTGCGCGCAAAGCCGTCGGCATCGACGATATAGCGGTGGTGCCGATAGTCGGGCGTTGCGTCGGTGCAGATCGCGGTTATCTCCGCGCCCGATGCAAGGTGCTGCCTTATCGCCGCGCGCAGGTCGATGTTTGCCGCCGTGTTGCCGTGCATCATTATTATGTACTTGGCGTTAATATCGTGAATATAGGTCGAAACGGCATTGAGCGCCTCGATCGTGCCGGTGTAGTCGCCCCGGTGATATTCAGGCAGGCCGAACGGCGGCAGCATGCGCAGTCCGCCTATTCTTCTGCCCATGTCCCAGTCCTTGCCGCTGGCAAGGTGGTCAAGCAGCGACTGATAGTCGCGGCGCATGATAACGCCGACATCGTGTATGCCCGCGTTCATCAGCGAGGACAGAGCAAAATCAATAAGTCTGTATCGTCCGCAGAACGGCAGCGAGGACGCCGTGCGGCGGCGCACAAGCTCGCCCAGCTCGGGCACTGCGCCGTAAGCAAAGATTATTCCGTGAAAATCACTCATTTTCAGACCTCCTCGCTTTTGTATATCATAGCGCCGGCTTTGACGCTTGCGTTTTCGCGTATATCAAGTCTCGGGCCGCAGGTGGCAACGCCCCATGCCTCGCTTCCGTCGGGCGGAGCGCCGACGTGTGCACCGCGGTGTATGACCGTCTGCTCGCCGATTATGGCGTATTCGACGACCGCGCCCTCCTCGACCTTCGCGCCGGGCATGAGCACCGAATAGAGCACCTTTGCACCCTTTTCGACCACTGCCGACGACGAGAGAACGGAGTTTTCGACATGACCCTCGATCTCACAGCCCTCGGTTACGATCGAATGCACGACCGTTGCTTCCGGGCCGATATAATGCGGCGGCTGTGCGACGCTTCTTGACCTTATCGGCCAGCTCGGATCATAAAGATTTATGAGCGTTGTCGAAAGCATGTCCATATTTGCGTCCCACAGGCTCGTTATCGTGCCGACATCGCGCCAGTAGCCGTCAAAGCGATACGGCCAGAGCTTTTCGCCGGCTTTGAGCATGTTGGGGATTATATTTTTGCCGAAGTCCTTGCTCGAGGTCGGGTCATTCTCGTCCTCGATGAGGTACTTGCGGAGCTTTTTCCAGTTAAATATGTATATGCCCATAGAGGCAAGATCGCTCTTGGGCTGCTTGGGCTTTTCCTCAAACTGCTCAACATATCCGTTGGGACCGAGGTTCATGATGCCGAAGCGCGTTGCGTCCTCCATGGACACCTGCAAGACCGCTATCGTGCAGGCTGCGTCCTTCTCAATATGCTCGCGGAGCATCTTGGAATAGTCCATCTTATATATGTGGTCGCCAGAGAGAATTAAAACGTTATCGGGATCATACATCTCGATAAATCCGATGTTCTGATAGATCGCATTTGCCGTTCCGGAAAACCACGAGCCTGTCTCGCCGGCTGTCTGATACGGCGGAAGGATAAACACGCCGCCGTCCGTCGAGTCAAGATCCCAGGGCTGACCGCCGCCGATATAGCTGTTGAGCTGCAGCGGACGGTACTGCGTGAGCACGCCGACCGTGTCTATCCCCGAATTTGCGCAGTTTGACAGAGGGAAGTCAATTATGCGATATTTGCCGCCGAAGGGCATATTGGGCTTTGCCACGTCCTGCGTAAGGGCGTAGAGTCTTGAGCCCTGACCTCCGGCAAGGAGCATTGCTATGCAGCTTTTCTTCATGTCGTCCGTCCTTTCTGACTTTTAAATAAATGACGGCAAAGTGCCTTAGCCCCCTGCCGTCATTGCACAGGGGAATTTACCCCTTAGTTAAATTTATTCATCGCGCGATCAGCGCCCTCGGTGATATAGCACTCAACGGCGTCGGCGGCTTTTTTTGCGACAAGCTCCATATCCGCCGCGTCCTGACCCTTGAAGGCCGAAAGCACCCAATCGGCCATGTCATAGTCCGGGTGCGGCTTATCGCCGACACCGAGGCGTATGCGCGGAAACTGATCGGTCCCGAGCCGGGCAATGACGCTTTTAAGTCCGTTGTGTCCTCCGGCCGATCCGCCGCGGCGGATGCGCAGTCTGCCGATGGGCAGCGCCGTTTCGTCGGACACGACAATGACGCGCTCGGGCGGCACCTTATAGAAGTTTGCCGCCTGCGCTATCGCGTCGCCCGAGAGGTTCATGTACGTCTGCGGCTTCATAAGCAGCACCTTTTTTCCGCCTATATCAGCCGTCTGCGTAAGCGCCTTAAAGCGCATTTTGTTTATGCTCACGCCGAGCTTTTTTTCCATGGCGTCGGCCGCCATGAACCCGGCGTTGTGCCTTGTTCCGTTGTATTTAAGTCCGGGATTGCCGAGGAACGCAACGATCCACTCGGCTCCGCCTTTGGAGAAGAACATTTTACTCGAACAGGTTGGAGATGGATATCTCCTCGTAAACGCGCTGGATCGCCTCGGCAAACACAGGTGCTACGGACATGTACTTGATCTTATCGCAAGGCTGTGCATTTTCGGGATACGGGATGGTATCGAGCAGGAGCAGCTCCTTGATACAGCTGTTTTCAATGCGCTCGATAGCCGGGCCAGAAAGGACGCCGTGGCTTGCGCAGGCATAAACTTCCTTTGCGCCGCCTATCTCGACGATAGCCTTTGCCGCGCCGACGAGTGAGCCTGCGGTATCGACCATATCGTCAAGCAGGATGCAGGTCTTGCCCTCGACATTGCCGATGATGTTCATGACCTCGGACTGGTTTGCCTTTTCGCGGCGCTTGTCAACGATGGCCATGTTGCAGCCGAGCTTCATGGAGAAGTTGCGTGCGCGTGCGGTGCTGCCGACGTCGGGGGATACGACCATGATATCGTCGTTTTCTCTGCCGTAAATGTCTATATAATGCTTTGCAAAGAGAGGGGCGCCAAAAAGATTGTCAACAGGGATATCGAAGAAGCCCTGTATCTGTGCGGCGTGGAGATCCATTGTCAGCACGCGGTCTGCGCCTGCTGCGGTGATAAGGTTTGCAACGAGCTTTGCGGAGATGGGGTCGCGGCTTTTTGCCTTGCGGTCCTGGCGGGCATAACCGAAATACGGAATAACGGCGGTGATTCTGCCTGCCGATGCTCTGCGCATAGCGTCGATCATAACGAGCAGCTCCATGAGGTTGTCATTGACGGGCTTGCAGGTCGACTGAACGATAAAAACGTCGGCGCCGCGAACAGGCTCATGAACGGATATCGAGCACTCGCCGTCAGCGAAGTGAGCACAGGTGCAGTCACCGAGGTTCTTGAAAAGCTGGTTGCATATCTGGTTTGCAAGCTTGGGATTGGAGTTGCCGGTAAATACCTTGATCTCTTTGCCGTGGGAAATCATTTGTAATCGTCCTCTCTGTATTTATTCGGGGTTTAACCCATTATCTTTATCTCTTGGATTATACCAAATACATGATAATTTGAAAAGAGGGCTGAACATAGAATTTTGTAACCGTATTGACCACATTTATGTGTAAAAATGCAAGGGCAGCCTCTGCCGCCCCTGCACTCATCAGTTAAGAGCCATGATCCCCATGGCCGATCTTAACGCATTTATCTTGTTTTCAATGTCATATGACGCAAAAAACACGTCTTTAACTCTTTGAACATCACCGCCTGTGACAAAGCCTGCGAGGATGCACAGCGCGCCCAGAATGAGCGCCACGATCGCGACGGTCGAAACCACCTTCCATACCTTACTCATTATCCGGCACCTCCTTGACACAAAAGCTTCTTCCCAGCGCTTTTGCGCCGCGGACTATTCCGCTTATACCGCGCACCAGCACAAGAACGCCGATCCACAGCAGGATAAGCGCCACTGCAAACGCTATCAGCACAGCACCTGCACACAGCATTATATCCGCAAATATCACAAGCTTTGCAAATGCAAAGCCTATAGCCTCAACGCCGATCGTAATGAGCGATACGCCGAGAGCGACCAGTACGACCGCCACCGCAAGTGCGAGCACGATCAGAACGGCGCTGATGGGGATCGCAAAGATAAGGTACAGTATCAGCAGCGCGACGTTTGTCTTATACTGCGTTGTCTCCTCGGGCAGCTCTATGCTCTCAAGCTCTTCAAACACGAGTTCGGGCGCATCGTTTTCCTCGACAGGCGCAACATCGGCCGGTTCTTCCCCGGTTTCGGCAGTCTCCGTCTCCTCCGTCTGCCGATCGGCCTCGGTCGTCTCGATGACCGGAGCTTCATCCGAAGCAGCTTTTTCGGCAGGCTTTTCATCGGCCTCGTCAGCTTCCTCCGGCTGAGTTTCCTCTTCCGGCGCCGTCTCATCGCTTTTTTCTTCGTTCTCGGTCTCTTCCGACACCGGCGCCTCTGTTTCAGGCTCGACGACCGTGCTTTCTTCGTCGGAAGCTATCTGAGTGCCGTCTTCCTCTGTCTCGGGTTCCGGCTGGACGGTTTCTTCGGCAGCAGGCTGCTCAGGCTCGTTGAAGAACATAGGCTTGTACTCCACGCCCTCCTCGGCGGCCTTTTCGCGGCGTATCTCCTCGATTATATCCGCATAGGAAAGTCCGGTGTTTACCTCCGCCGGCTTCTCGGCCGGTTTTTCCTTTTTCACGGGAGTCACGATTATATGCTCGGGCTCGGCAGGCTTATCCTCTTTCGAGTCCGCCTCCACCGCGAGCTTGCGCTCGGAGCGCTTATAGGTACGGGAAATGGTAACAGCCAGCTTTGTCGGCGAACCGAAACTATCGAGCAGAGCCTGCTCGTCATCGGACTCATCAAGCATTTTATTGTACTGCGCAAGGATATCTTCCTTGTCCTCTTTAAACATAAATGCCAGAAGTTTTGAAAGCTCCGCCATATATTTTTGCCTGTTAATATGCGTCACCTCCGAATGGTTTCGTCAATTGTATCTATTAAATCCATACTATTATAGACAAAATGAATACAGCGGTCAAGATTTTTTATATCTATTGACAAGGCTCGGCGCATTCGATAAAATAGTTCAGTTATTAAGATAAAGGAGAAATCATAATGGCAAAGGATAAAAAAGTTGAACAGATAACTGACATGGAGCAGGATTTCGCCCAGTGGTTCACCGATGTTTGCACCAAGGCGGAGCTTGTCGATTACTCCGGCATTAAGGGACTTTTCATCCTGCGCCCATACGGCTATGCCATTTGGGAGAATATACAGAAGGAGCTTGACAGGATGTTCAAAGAGGGCGGACATGAGAATGTTTCCATGCCCATGCTCATCCCCGAAAGCCTGCTTCAGAAGGAAAAGGATCACGTCGAGGGCTTTGCGCCCGAGTGCGCATGGGTCACCGTCGGCGGCTCGGAGGAGCTGCCCGAGAGGCT
>OIYT01002459.1_pt1 | contig 11261 bp, 7 predicted proteins | sample 1588201 | NCBI WGS metagenome assembly OIYT01 (sample SAMN03283260) | human gut metagenome | biome: human-associated habitat; material: feces | host: Homo sapiens | place: USA | collected 2013
GCTTCTCGCTGCTGTTCACGGTGGACAACAAGCCCGGCAAGCTGGCCGAGGTCATTCAGGTCATCGGTGCCAGCGGCTACGATATGGAGTCCATCAAGAGCCGCCCACTGCCCCACGTCCCCTTTGATTATTATTTTTATGTCGAGCTGGTGGGAGACCCCGCCGCCGAAAAGACCGCCGCGCTGCTGCGCGAGCTGAATCATGTCTGCCGCACGGTACGGCTGTTAGGAGTGTATACGAAATGAGCGATTTCATCGGGACAAAGCTCACCATGAATCTGGGCGAGCGCAGTTATGATATCATCCTGAAAAACGGTGCACTGGAAAACCTGTACCAGTTTGCCCGGCTGGACCGCCGGGTGGCCGTCGTCACCGACAGCGGCGTTCCGGCCCAGTATGCCCAGCGGGTAGCCGACCAGTGCCGCGAGGCAAAAATCATCACCGTGCCCCAGGGTGAGGCCAGCAAGAGCTTCAAGATCCTGGAAACGGTGCTCCGGCAGATGCTGGAGTTCAACATGGGCCGCGGCGACCTGGTGGTGGCCGTGGGCGGCGGCGTGGTCGGGGATCTGGCCGGATTTGCCGCTGCCATCTACATGCGGGGCATTGATTTTATCAACTGCCCCACCACCACCCTTTCCATGATCGATTCCTCCATCGGCGGCAAGACCGCTGTGGATCTGGGCGATACCAAAAATATCGTGGGCGCGTTCTGGCAGCCCAAGCTGGTCATCGTGGACCCGGCCACCCTTTCCACCCTGCCCCGCCGCCACTACATCAACGGCCTGGCGGAGGCGGTCAAGGCAGGCCTGCTGGCGGACCCCGAGCTGTTCGCCATCTTTGAAAAGGGCGATATCGACACCCAGATCAACGAGATCATCTACCGCAGCCTGCGGTTCAAGAAGAACGTTGTGGAGCAGGATGAGACCGAGCGCGGGATGCGCAAGGCCCTGAACTTCGGCCACACCATCGGCCACGGCATCGAGGCCGTCAAGGGCATCAAGGGCCGCCGCACCGTGGGCCTGTTCCACGGCGAGTGCGTGGCGCTGGGGATGCTGCCCATGATCGAATCCAAGGCGCTGCAGAAGCGGGTGCGGGCGGTCTACCGCCGCATTGGCCTGCCCACCCGCACTACCTATAACAAGGAAAAGGTGCTGGCCGAGATGCTGCACGATAAAAAGGCCCAGGGCGGCCAGATCACGGTGATCAAGGTGCCGGGTCTGGGCTGCTGGCGGGCCGAGACCATCCCCGTGGAGGGGCTGCGCCCCCTGCTGGGTGTGGAGGAGTAAGCCATGAAAAACACCTTTGGCAGCGACCTTTCGCTGACCATTTTTGGCGAGAGCCACGGCAGGGCTGTCGGCGCGGTGTTGGACGGCATGGCGGCGGGCGTGCCCGTGGAGGAAGCCTTTCTTGCTGCCTGCATGGACAAGCGCCGCGCCCGGGGCGACGGCCTTTCCACCCCCCGTGTGGAGGGGGATGCGGTGCAGTTTTTGTCCGGCGTGGTCAACGGCCGCACCACCGGCACCGCCATTGCCCTGATGATCGAAAACCAGAACACCCGCAGCGGCGACTATGCCAAAACGGCTGACCTGCTGCGGCCCGGCCACGCGGATTACACTGCCTACGCCAAGTACCACGGCTATCAGGATGCCCGGGGCGGCGGTCACTTTTCAGGCCGCGTCACCGCCGCGCTGGTGGCGGGCGGCGCTTTGGTGCTGGGAGCCCTGAACCGGGCCGGGATCGAGATCGTGACGCACATCGGGCGGTGTGCCGGGATCAGCGATGCCCCCTTTGCGCTGGATGATCCCGCCGCGCTGGCGGCGCAGGCCGAGGCACTGCTGAACAAGTCCGAGGGCTTTGCCCTGCTGGACGGCAGTGTGGAGGAACCCATGAAAGCTGCCATCCGTGCCGCCGGGGCCGAGGGCGACAGTGTGGGCGGTGTGCTGGAAACCGCCATTCTGGGCCTGCCCGCAGGCGTGGGTGAACCCTATTTCGACAGCGTGGAGAGCAAACTCGCTCACCTGGCCTTCTCCATCCCGGCGGTCAAGGGCATCGAGTTCGGTTCCGGCTTCGGCTTTGCGGACCAGAAGGGCTCGGAGGCCAACGATGCCTTCCGGATGCAGGGAGAGCGCATCGTCACCGCCACCAACCACAATGCGGGCCTGAACGGAGGCATCTCCAACGGAATGCCCGTGGTGTTCCGCACGGCGGTCAAGCCTACCCCCAGCATCTACAAAACGCAGGACACGGTGGATTATATCGCAAAGAAGGACGCGGAGCTGTCCATTCAGGGCCGCCACGACCCCTGCATCGTGCCCCGGGCCGCCATTGTGCAGACCTGCGCCGCCGCGCTGGCCGTGGGCGACCTGCTCACCGCAAAATACGGCATGGCCTGGATGGAGGACCCCACCGGCTACCGCAAGGAGGTGCTGTAAATGGAATACGGACTCATCGGCGGGCGGCTGGGCCACTCCTACTCCAAGGTCATCCACGAGATGCTCTGCGGCTACCGGTACGACCTGTGCCCCCTGCCCACGGAAGAGGAAGTCCGGGCCTTTATGACCCGGCGGCAGTTCAGGGCCATCAATGTCACCATCCCCTATAAGCTGGTGGTCATGGAGTACTGCTCCTACATCGACCCCCACGCCAAGGCCATCAACGCCGTGAACACCATCGTCAACAGGAACGGCCTGCTCTACGGCTACAACACCGATTACCCCGGCTTCTCCTATCTGTGCGATGCACACGGGGTGAAGTTCAAGGACAGGACCGTGCTCATTCTGGGCACCGGCGGCACCCACAACACCACCTGGGCCGTGGCCCATGACCGGGGCGCGAAACAGATCTATACCGTCAGCCGCCATCCCGACCCCGAAAAGGGAGAGCTGACTTATGCGCAGGCCCTGACCACCGGGGCGCAGATCATCATCAACACCACGCCGGTGGGCATGTACCCCAATGTGGGCGTGAGCGCCCTGGATATCACCTCCATGCCCGGGCTGGAAGCCGTGATCGATGTCATCTATAATCCCGATAAGACCGAGCTCATCCTCCGGGCCGAGGAGCTGGGGGTGCCCGTTGCCGTCGGCGGCCTGGAAATGCTGGTGGCGCAGGCAGTGTACGCGGCAGAATTTTTCCTCGACCGCAAGTTTGAGGATGCCGGTGCCGAGATCGCCCGTGTGACCAGCGAACTGCGGCGGGAACAGCTGAACATTGCCCTCATCGGGATGCCCTCCTCGGGCAAATCCACCCTGGGCCGCGCTCTGGCGGAACGGCTGGGCAAGCGGTTCGTGGATCTGGACGAGGAGATCGTCAAGGCCGACGGCCGGAGCATCCCGGACATCTTTGCCGCTGAGGGGGAGGCAGGCTTCCGGAAGCTGGAGGCCGCGCAGACCGCCCGCTTTGCCAGGGAGAACCGGCAGGTCATCTCCTGCGGCGGCGGCGTGGTCAAAGACCCGGCAAACCTCCGGGCGCTCCACGCCAACGGCATCGTGCTCTTTATCGACCGGCCGCTGGAAGATCTGCTGGTGGGCGGCGGAAGGCCCCTTTCCACCAGCCCCGAGGCCCTGAAAACCATGGAAGCCCAGCGCCGCCCGCTCTATCTGGCGGCAGCGGATGCTGTGATCCCCAACAAGACCACCCCTGCGGATGCCGTGACGGCGGCAATGGAGGCGCTGGATGAAATTTTTAGTCATTAACGGTCCCAACCTCAACCTGACCCAGTTCACGGAGCCGGGCATGGAGGGGCAGATCGATTTTAATACACTGCTGGATTATATCGAGGCGGGCTGTGCCCAGATGGATGTTCAGGTGGACTTTTTTCAGTCCAACCACGAGGGTGACCTCATCGATGAGATCCAGTCGGCGGCAGGCCGGGCCGATGGCATCGTCCTCAACCCGGGCGGCTACGCCTATTACAGCGTGGCCATTCTGGAAGCGCTGCAGGTGTGCGGCGTGCCCGCCGTGGAAGTGATGCTGGCCGACCCCAGCGGCAAGGAGCCCTTCCGTAGCGTGGATGTGGTCTCCTTTGGCTGTCAGGGCCGCTTTGCAGGCGAGGGGGTCAGCGGATATCTCCATGCCTGCGCCTACCTTGTGCAGCTGCTCCGGCTGGATGGCGGCGCGCAGACGCACCTGGTGCAGTAAATGAACAACCTCTCCGTCAATGCTGACGCATTGCCACCTCTCCTAGTAGGAGAGGCCTTGGCATTCAGGAGAAGTTCCCGGTTTTGCCAAGGGCTCCCCTATTAGGGGAGCTGTCGAGCGAAGCGAGACTGAGAGGTTCAGAAAAGGGAAAGGAATCAAAAGAGATGATCATTTCGACCAAAAAAGGCACCCCCAAGGAAGAGCTGGAAAAGATCGTAGACAAATTCGAGAAGCAGGGCCTGGATGTGACCCTGATCACCGGCAAGGATTACAATGTGTTCGGTCTGGTGGGCGATACCACCAAGATCGATGAGCGCGACGTGCTGGCCAACCCCTGGATCGACAACGTCACCCGCGTGTCCGCCCCCTATAAGCGGGCCAACCGCCTGTTCCACCCCGCCGATTCCATCATCGACTGCGGCGGTGTGAAGATCGGCAGGGGCGAGAAGATCGCCGTGATGGCAGGCCCCTGCAGCATCGAGGGCGAGGAGCAGGCACTGCGCATTGCCAACGGCGTAAAGGCAGGCGGTGCAAGCCTGTTCCGCGGCGGCGCTTATAAGCCCCGCACTTCTCCCTACTCCTTCCAGGGTCTGGAGACCGAGGGCATCCTCGATATGGTCAAGGCCCGGGAGGCCACCGGAATGCCCATCGTCTCCGAGCTGATGAGCGAGGACCGGATCCCGGAGTTTGAGGAATATGTGGACGTGGTGCAGATCGGTGCCCGCAACATGCAGAATTTCCAGCTGCTCAAGGCCGTGGGCAAGATGCACAAGCCTGTTCTGCTCAAGCGCGGCCTGTGCAACACCATCGAGGAGTGGATCATGTCCGCAGAGTATATCATGGCCGGCGGCAACGAGCAGGTCATTCTCTGCGAGCGGGGCATCCGCACCTTTGAGAAGTACACCCGCAACACCCTCGACCTCTCCGCTGTGCCTATCATCCACGAAAAGACCCATCTGCCCATCATCGTGGACCCCAGCCACGCCACCGGCAAGGCCAATCTGGTTGAGCCGATGATGATCGCCGCTGTGGCCGCCGGTGCCGACGGTCTGGAGGTGGAAGTCCACTATGATCCCCGCCACGCATGGAGCGATGGCGCACAGTGCCTGACCCCGGATGCCTTTGCACAGGCCATGGCAAAGTGCCGTCAGGTCGCATGGGCCATTGGCCGGGATATGTAAGATGGATGTGGTGGTAAAACGCGCCCGCGCAGTGGCGGGCAGGATCGCCGCGCCGCCCAGCAAAAGCATGGCTCACCGGGCGGTGCTCTGCGCGGCGCTGGCAAAGGGGACCTCCCATCTCCATCATCTTGCCTTCAGCAAGGATATCTCCGCCACGCTGGGCGCGGCTGGCCGACTGTGCGCCCGTGTCACCACCGGTGAAAATGACGCGGTGGTGGAGGGGCTGGGCCGCTTTCTGCCGGTTGATGCCCCCGTGGACTGCTGTGAGAGCGGCAGTACCCTGCGCTTCCTCATCCCACTGGCCAGCCTGACCGGGCAGGAAGTGACTTTTACAGGCCGTGGGCGGCTGATGGAGCGGCCCCAGTCGGTCTACAAAACGCTGTATCAGCAGCAGGGCCTGCGTTTTGAGCAGGGCGTGGACCGCCTGACTGTGGAAGGTGCCCTGACCCCGGGCGAATACGAGCTGGCGGGCAACGTGTCCAGCCAGTTCATCAGCGGGCTGCTGTTTGCCCTGCCCCTGCTGGGCGGCACCAGCGCCCTGCACCTCATCCCGCCCGTGGAGAGCCGGAGCTACATCGATATGACCCGCGCGGTGCAGCACGCCTTTGGCGTGGAGAGCCGCTGGCTGGATGAAAACACGCTGGAAATTCCCGGCGGGCAGCACTATCTTCCCGGTGATTACATCGTGGAGGGCGATTACAGCCAGGCGGCTTTTCCTGCTGTGCTGGGCGCTGTGACCGGCGGGGTGGCCATCACCGGCCTGTCTGAGGAGACCTTGCAGGGCGATGCGGCCATTCTGGAGATCCTCCGGCGGTGCGGTGCAAGATTCACCCGCACCGGGCAGGGCGTGGTGTTTGAAAAGGCCCCGCTCCACGGAACGGACATCGACCTTGCCGACTGCCCCGACCTGGGCCCCGTGCTGATGGTGCTGGGCCTGCTGTGTGAGGGCACCACGGTCATCCGCAACGCCGAGCGTCTCCGCATCAAGGAGAGTGACCGCATCGAGGCCATGGAGACCGAGCTGCGGGCCTGCGGCGGGCAGCTGGAGAGCGAGGGCGGCACCATTACCATCCATGGGGGTGCCGGGGCGCTCCATGCCCCGGAGCAGCCGCTTTCCGGCCACAACGACCACCGCGTGGTGATGAGCCTTGCGGTGCTGGCGCTGGCCGCCGGGCTGGCCCTGCCCATCAGCGGGGCCGAGGCCATTGCCAAGAGCTGGCCGGATTTTCTGGAAGCCATCAAGCCTTTGGGCGCGGAGGTGGAACATGTTGGATAAATCAAAGCGTTATCTCATTGTGGGCCTGGGTCTGCTGGGCGGCAAGTACGCCTTGGAGCTGAGCAGGGCCGGGTTCCATGTGGACGGCATCAACCGCAGCGAGGGTCATCTGCAGTATGCCCTCGACCACGGCTATATCGCCAGCGGCAAGACCCACGATTTTGAGGATCTGGTGCGTCAGGCTGATCATATCATCTTTGGCTTGTACCCCACGGCCCTGATCGAGTGGTTCCGGACCTACGGCCACCTGCTGAAGGAAGGCTGCATCTTTACCGATGTGTCGGGCGTAAAGACCGGTCTGGTGGAGCCCATTCAGGCCATGTGCAGGCCGGGCGTGGAGTTCATTGCCAGCCACCCCATGGCGGGCCGTGAGACCTCCAGCGTGGAGCACGCCGCCGAGGTGAATTTTGCCCCGGCCAACTTCATTGTGACCCCCACGGAAAAGAACACCCCGGAGGCCATTCAGTGGGCCAGGGAGCTGGCCGAGGTGCTGGGCTTCAAGCATATCTGCACCCTGACCGTGCAGGAGCATGACAGGATGATCGGCTATGTCAGCCAGCTCTGCCATGCCATCGCCGTCAGCCTGATGTGCGCCAACGACAATACCTCGCTGTGCGAGTACACCGGTGATTCCTTCCGGGACCTGACCCGCATTGCACGCATCAACGATAAGATGTGGGCGGAGCTGTTCCTCTGGAACAAGGAGAACCTTATCTCCGAGATCGACCAGTTCAGCGGGGCGCTGAACGAGATGCGCAACGCCCTTGTGGCCGATGACCGGGAAAAGCTGGAGGAGATGTTCCGCCTGTCCACCCAGCGCCGCGCGGCGTTTGATAAGAAAGCGCCGTAACCTTTTCAGCACACAGCACTGCTGTTTTTTTCCGGCTCCCCTGCTGGGAGAGCTGGAATCGAGACTGAGAGGTTTGGCACAACACGAAAAAATGAGGTGTACCGAATGCCCAAACAGGAAGGCCAGAAATCCAAGCTGCTGGCGCTATTGCGCATTTTTGAGCAGCAGACCGATGAAAACCACCTGCTGAACGTGCCGCAGCTGGTGGAGCTGCTGGAGGCGCAGGGCATCCGCTGTGAGCGCAAGAGCGTGTACAGCGATATTGAGGCACTGGGTGCGCTGGGCTATGACATCAAGCTGCGCCGGGGCCGGGGCGGCGGGTATTTCCTTGCCAGCCGCACCTTTGATCTGGCGGAGCTCAAGCTGCTGGTGGATGCCGTGCAGGCAAGCCGGGTGGTATCCGGCACCACGAGCAGGCGGCTGATCCACAAGCTGGAAAAGCTCTGCTCCAACTACGAGGGCAGCCAGCTGCAGCGTCAGGTCTATGTGGAGGGCCGCCCCAAGACCGACAGCAAGAGCCTGCTGTACAGCATCGATGCCCTGCACGAGGCCATCAACAACGGTAAAATGGTGGAGTTCCTCTACAGAAAAGCCGACAGCCGCGAGAAAGAGAAAAGGACCGTCAGCCCGTGGCAGTTGGCCTGGGAGAACGGGTGTTACTACCTCATTGCCTTTGCCGATGAAAAGGGCATCCGCCATTACCGGGTGGACAAGATGAGCGGGGTCCGGGTGCTGGATGCGCCCCGACGGGGGCAGGAGCAGTTTGCGGATCTTGACCTGCCTGCCTATCTGCGCAAGCACTTTGGAATGTACGGCGGGCCGGAGCATCGCGTTACCCTGCGGTGCACCGCGGATCTGGAAGGTGCCATGCGGGAGCGCTTTGGCGCAACGCCCGTGTTCCTGCCCGAGGAGAATGGCTGCTTCCATTTCGATGTCCCCATCTGCGTCAGTGACCAGTTCTATGGCTGGGTCTGCGGCTTTGGCGGCAAGATAGAAGTGGTTGCCCCGCCCGAAGTGCGGCAGGGAATGCGGGAGATGACCGCCCGGCTGGCAGAACAGCATCAATAACAAAAAAGGACTGCGAAAGCAGTCCTTTTTGCGTGTTTACGGTTCCTTCAATTCCAGATCACTGGGCAGGATCAGATCCAGCGCGGCGGCGGGCTCGGCGACAAGGCGGCGGCTCTGGTGGAAGATGGCCTTTTCCAGTGTGTTGCGGGCAAGGCGGCCATTGCCGGCGGTGCGGGCATCGGCTGCCTGCCAGCGGGCATAATAGCCCAGCAGGGGTTCGGTGCAGGCTTCGGCCAGGGTGTAGCCCTTGTTTTTGGCAAGGACCTGGGTGATCTGCAGCAGCTCCACGGCGGTGTAGTCCGGGAACTCGATCCGGTTGGGAAAACGGCTGGCAAGGCCGCTGTTGGCGGTGAGGAAGGTCTCCATCTCCCTGGTGTAACCCGCCAGAATGACCACCAGCTCATCCCGGTGATCCTCCATCCCCTTCACCAGCGTGTCGATGGCTTCCAGCCCGAAGCTGTCCTGCTCGCCGCGGTAGAGGCTGTATGCCTCGTCAATGAAGAGCACACCACCCAGCGCGCTCTCGATGACGCTGTTGGTCAGGGGGGCGGTGTGGCCGGTGTAGCGGCCCACCAGGTCGGCACGGGTCACCTCCACCAGCTGGCCGCCCTTGAGGGCACCGATGGCTTTCAGGTATTTCGCCACCAGCCGGGCAATGGTGGTCTTGCCGGTGCCGGGGTTTCCGGTGAAGATCATGTGCATCGAAAGGCTGGCAGTTTTCAGCCCGGCGGCGGCGCGGCGCTGCTGCACCTGCAGGTTGTCGGCCAGACCGAACACATATTCCTTGACCGGGGCAAGGCCCACCAGTTCGTTGATCTCGGCCCGGATGGCATCCAGTGCGCCGGTGTAGGCCGCAGGCAGCAGGTCGAACAGGGGCTGGTCTGCGCCGTCGTTCAGGCGGAACAGCACCCCTTCCGGCCCGGCGGTCAGGGTCACGGTGCCGGTAAGGGTTTCATCGGTCTGCAGGCAGTATTCGCTCAGGGCACGGAAGATGCGGTCACAGCATTCGGCTAGCCCGGCGGCACCCTTCTGCGCGGTGCACTGGGCTGCGACATAGTCCCGCACGTCGGCCCCGGCGGAAAGGGTCAGCCCCAGCCGGGTGCGGATCTTCTGGGCCAGCGCGTTGAGCTGCTGTGCGGCAAGGGCGGCCAGATCCTCCCGGGTGTAGGAGGCCGTCTCGCAGACATCCCCCAGTGCCGACACCAGCGCCGCACCGAATTTGTCAGCCAGTGCCTCCCGGCCCTTGTGGGAGTAGAAGATGAGGTATTTGCCGCAGGGGTCGATGCGGCTGACGGCTCCCGGGGCCAGCGCCGTGCCTGCATCCACAAGGATGCCCTCCTTGTTCACGAGATACCGGCTGGACAGGGGCGCGCTGCCCTTGACGGCCAGATCAGACAGGGTCTTCAGAAAGCCGGGATAGCAGCTCTCGTAGTGCTCAAAGGCAAGGATCTCCCCGGGCGCGTGCAGGGCGGCGTAGAGGTCCTGCAGGAAGAGCTTTTCGGCTCCGGAATTGGGGTAAAGGGCCAGATCCAGCGTGGCGATCCTGTCGCTCTGCAAAAGGCCCCGGGCCGCCATGCAGCGGGCAGTTTCTTCCAGTGCAAAATGCCTGCCTGTGCCTGCCCCGCCTGTGAGCAGGATGACATTGCGGGCGGCGGGGGCTTCGGTGCCCAGCACAAAGGGGCGGCGCATGGCCCGCACCACGCTGTCCACAAAAGCATCCTGCCCCAGCACCGTCTGCTTGACCTCGGCGGCAAGGCCTTCAAAGCTGCCCAGATGTTCCGGCTTCACGTCGGTGGTGCCCCTGGCCAGCAGGCCTTCGTCCTCCATGTCCCGCAGCATCTGGCGGCTGCTTTCCAGCGCGGCGGCGGTGGCAGCGCTCTGGGTCCTGAGCTGGGCGTTCTGCTGCTTCAACAGCTCGTCCAGCCGTTTCTGCTGTTCCAGAAGCGCTGCGTTCAGGTCAGGCAGGGCGGCGCTGCCGCCTGTTTTTGGTGCAGAAGTGCCGGGGGCAGCCTTGAATCTGCCCCCCGGGCCGAACACGCCGTTCATCAGACTTTCCCAATCATCGGTGTATGCCATAAAACTTCCCTCCGTGCAGTGTTTTTTCTTTCAGTATAGTGGAGTCTGGTACGTTTTGCAAGGAAAGGGTTGAAATAAAGGACAAAGTTCGTTACACTATTGTCAAATGAAAGGATGAATTGCCATGGAGCCAAGAACACCTGCTGAATGGAAGACGCTGTTTGAGAGCGAAGCCTTTGCCCGCCAGACGGAATACTATGGCCCGCTGGGGGTGGAATATACCCCTGCCGGGACACACCTGCGCCTGTGGGCTCCCACGGCAAAACAGGCAGCAGTGAACCTGTACCGCCGGGGCACCGGCGGGGCCTGTGTGGGCACCCTGCCCCTGCAGCAGCAGGACAAGGGTGTGTGGAGCATCTATCTGCCCGGCGACCAGCACGGAAAATACTACGATTTCACCCTTACCACCCCGTTTGGCACCTGCAATGCAGCGGACCCCTACGCCCGCTCGGCAGGGGTGAACGGGGTGCGCAGCATGATCTTTGACCCGGCCCGGGTAGACCCGCAGGGCTGGGAGCGGGATGTGCGGCCGGTGATCCCACCGGCCCGCCGCAGTGTGTGGGAGGTCAGCGTCCGGGATTTCTCACAGGACCCGGCCAGCGGCGTGCACACAGCCTGGCGGGGCAAATTTCTGGCCTTTACCCAGCAGGGCACGACCCTGAGCAGCGACG
>OIYT01002461.1_pt1 | contig 11253 bp, 5 predicted proteins | sample 1588201 | NCBI WGS metagenome assembly OIYT01 (sample SAMN03283260) | human gut metagenome | biome: human-associated habitat; material: feces | host: Homo sapiens | place: USA | collected 2013
ATGGGGGTGTCCGGCAACTAAAGTGCCTTGCCGAGCAATGAAAACCACCCGGTTTTACCTATTTTACAGCCGTTTTTGCATAAAATAATCGAGTGATTTGTTGCGTATTTTGTCATGGTTGTAATATTTATACTTGAAACGTAAGCTGAATGTCCTGTTTCCATACCTTACCTTATAACAGGGAATATTCATTTTTCAAGCAGGATGATCATACCACTTCTCCCCATAATTTCGCATTGTTCCAAGTTGTTCAGCCGGCTACCCCATTGTATGTCCCTTATTTCCGGCAATGAAATCGTAGCTGGGTGGAAACCTAATGCTTTCTCATCGATGGATATTTTTGCCTTTTGTGGTAGATCCGTCCAATTGGCTATCACGAGAAGAGCTTTATTTTCATTCGTATAAACGGTTGCAAGGAGATTTGCATTGTCCGTTTTAACAGGGTTGTTTTCATCCCAATAGCCATGCATGGTTGCTTTATCCATTCCGAACGAATCCCACAATTGCCAGAGTGGGACAGGATTACCGCTCCAGGGTAAACGGGGAAGCATTCCAAATACCATACCCCGAAAAGGATTGCGTGCGTCCAGTGTCTCGCTTAACAAGCCAAACGGAATACCAGACATTTCCACCAACCAGAAGTCTACCGAGTTGTCAGCTTTGAAACCTTCGCCAATCCAAGTGCGATCGATATAAGGGAGAAGCTCTGTATAAAGATGCAGGGAGTTGGCATAACCAGCCCACTGGTTCATGTGGTTCCAAGAGTGAATGTCGATCAGGCGTCGCTTGCCGTCTGCATCGAGGATGCGTCGAGCACGTTGCAGCGTTTTACGGTCAAGAGCGCTATCGTCAATATAAATGCCGTCGACTTCCAAGTTTTTCACCATCCAATCCAGTCCGGCCAGATAATAGTTGTTCCAACGGGAATCGGGAGTCGTTATAACAGAAATGTCCATATCACCTGCATATTTTCCCTCTTCGAAAGCGTTATACCAAGCAGGGATGAAATGCGTGGCAAGGTTCTTGTTCAACCACTCGTTCGGTCCGTTACGATGAATTAATGTACGCGTATCCTTTCCGGGACCGTCATGGATCACTTCTCCGCCCAAACTACGCAAAGCCCATAGTTCGGGGATTTTCACGGTCAGTTCCCGTGTCGTGTAATATAAACGGACACCGAGATTCTTACTATGAGCTTCAGAGATGAAACGTTTCAGATCGGCGACTGATTCGTCATAATACGGATAGTTGATAAAAGGATAAATATCTTTCTTATGATGGACATTGATCAAGTTTGCTCCGGCTTTCAAAGCTGCCGGAATATAACCAGCACTTACGTCGCTGTTCGAGTGGTAGAAACGTTCTGTTGCCTGTGATTTCAAGTCAATCGGTTTAACAGGGGTGATTTGCATATCGAAATTGTAGTGCAGGATTTCGTTTTTGCGTGAACAGCGTTCGCCACTGTAAACGATCATTCGTGTTTCACCATCTTTTTCCGGCTGGATGCGGATACCACCTTTGTTGTTATTTCCCCAGGAAACAGGCAGGTTCAGTTTACCAAGTGCGTAATAGATATTGACTAACGGACGCACAAAATTCTCATCCATGAAATGAAGGTTAAGGCCGGCGTTGACATTTCCCATCCAGATTTTGTCCTGTTGTTTATCGGTGTCCCATTTCCATGATATCAGTGTGTCTGGACGAAATCCGCCTTTGTGCCCCAATCCCATCATATATTTGGATGCATAAGTCGTGTAAGGGACTTCCAAACGTATATCTTTGATTTCGATATCTTGTTTCGGTTTGACTTGAAGACGGATATTACTAATACCGTCGAACCCGAAAGTTCCCCGACATACTACATTGAAGTTTTGGCTCTTTAGTATCGTTTCCCAACTAATGGAAGCGTTATTACGGTTAGTGATACGGAGACTTCCTGGCTTCAAGGCTTCCTGTCCATTGAAAGTTTCGATAATAAATGCCATTTCCTTTGCCAGTACGGCATTTGAGATAGAATCACTGAGTCTGTTATTGGCATCATAACAAGTGGTTATCCTGCAAGGTAGCCCGCTCGAAGAAAGTTCAATTTCGCCGCCCAACCAGGAAAGAGTTTTCTTCCGGATAGTTACAGGTGTATAAGGTGCAGTCGGTTCATCGGCATTTCCCAGTGTGGAGTTGAGCCAGCGCAAACGGGTTTTCCGCCAACCTTCGTTATCTCCATGATTGGCGATCGGTGAGCCGGACACGTTTAGCTCAATTGCTATTTCGACAGGTTGGGAGCTTCCTTCCTTCACAAAAGCTTTTCCTTTATATATCCCTTTGGCTGATGCAGGGATGTCCATCCCGATCCAGAGTGCCTGTACATATCCTTTAGGGATACAGACGGTTTTCCGGAATGTTTGTCCGTCGGTATCGGTGCCTTCCTGGTTGAAACATTGGAATGAGGTGGATTTTATTTTATTTCCATCGGCATTTACCAAGTCGGAGAATGAAACGGAGACACCTTTCAACTCTTTGAAAGGTGTGAAAACACCGATTTGCCACGTATAGAATTCACCAGGTTGACAGTCTCCTTTCAATTGTAGCCAAGTGTCGAAAACGCGTTCCGTCCAACGGGCCGGAATGATTTGATCAAGACGGATATCATGCATCCGATCTTCAGCAAAACAAAAATAGCCTGCTGCCGGTTTCTGTGTCAGCAATTTTTGTAGAGCCGTATCCGAGGTAGCCTGTCGCATTTCGGAGTCCTGTTCATTAACAGTTCCGGTACGCTTCAAGTCGTCGAAAGCATTCGTGATTGTCTCCTGAGCTTTCAAGTCAACATTACTCCAGGCAAGGAGCAATACAACGACTGTTAGGAATGTTTTCTTCATATTTGTTTGTTTTTTATTCTATTATATACCAATTATAACCTTTTGCCGGAATCCTTATTCTCAATAGAATCGTATAATCGCGCGACAAAGTATGGAGAACCCCTTCTTTGCCTTGCTCTTTTACAACCGCCTCCGTGGTCAATCCTGTATAGTAGAGAGGTAGTTTGACGGTACGCTCCATCGGCTCGTCGGTAGGGTTATAGACCATGACAAAACCTTTCTCTTTTTTACCGGGAGCGACATGCATGATTCCGTCCCAATCTTTACCGTCAGGACGGCGTAAGTGGATCACTTCGCTGTTTAGAATATAACGATATCGTTTATACCAGTCGATGATTTCTTTTACCGTCTGTTTTGTCTCCTCGGTATCATAAAGCCGATGTCCCCGGTAACAAGCCTGTACACCGGTTCCATAGTTTTGCATCATGTGTGCCCGATAGTCGGCAAGATGTTCGCTGAGCGGTTCCAATGTAGCGGCTGCTCCACCGCCATGATACTGGGTGAGAGGCACAAAAGTCCAACACATACTCGGAAGCCGTTCCCAAAGACCGTCATACATGACTTGTCTGCCCAGAACCAACTGCCGTTCACGCGGTAAAGACCAGTTGACTTCACGATAACCGATTCCGACTTTATTGCCTCCGTTCAGCAGATAGCCATAATCCGGGATATTCATATAGATACCATTTTCACACATCCATTGGTATAGGTTCTCAATTTGTTTACGTTGTTTCCATTGGGAATCTTTCAGCCCTTCGTGGTGAGCGTGAACGGTTGAAGCACAAACATTCCCCGGATAGGAACCGTCGTTTTCAAACACGGTCATACCTGTCTTTTCGAAAAACTGTTTGATCTTTCGGAAATAGTCATAGCCCCAATCACTGCAAAGACAGGGAGAACTGCCGAAAATCATTCCGCCTCTCTTACCTGTTTCGGGATTTATCACATCCACATCATCGCTGATCCAACGACTCGATAGCAGCGAATATCCCCCCAACTCGATACCGCGGGAGTCGGCATAGTCGCGCAATTCCTTAAACTTGGCATAGTTGGCCGGTGATTCGTCTTCCATGTTAAGGCCAGAGCCAAAGCTAATGATCAGCATTTCGTAGCCGGTATCAGCACATTGATCTATTGCCTGCTTTACGATCTTAGGATCACTGGATGTACAATGCATGAAGATCGGGTTTTCGGTTGTCCAGGGAGCAATCGTCCGGTACATCCGTTTGACAAATAGCCCTTTTCGGTCTCTGTCTTCGCTATCGAAAGGCATCAGCCAAGTATGGAAACTGGAAAAAGAACCGCCATTGCAGATTCGCTCGTCCGGTCCCATTGGCAGTTTGACCTCTAACAGGCAAGGAGTCAGCAGTGGATAATTACACTGCGAAGTGTAGCGCGGATCGGGATTCCAGTGCTCGGTCTTGTCGGCAATCTTTTCGATGAAACCCAGAAAACCCCAATCGCTTTCGACATGGATATTGGGTTTGCGGAACATTTCCGGACTCTTGGCTTCCACCGGAGACTCTGGCTCGGCCATAGCTAACTGTTCTAGGACGAAAGAATCGAGATTGATATCCGCACCTGTCCGGTTTTCAATCTCAAACCATTTGGAAATACAAGGCAGACCGTCATAAAGGGCGTAATGTAGTTTGACTTTTACGCCTTTCAGTTCGTCCGGCCCTTCTAATAGAAAGGTCAGCTGTTTGCCGGACGGGTTCCGTTTTTTTTCCAATGCCCATCGTCTACTTTTCCAGTTAATACGCGGGGTGATTTCTGAAATCCGAAAATCGATGACACGGAACGAATTGGCAAAAGGCTCCATCCGGTCGAGCCATTTGTACTGGGTGTAACCAAATTCGGGTTGACCGTCCAAGCCACCCAGCGAATAGTTTTTGCCATCAAGCGTCAAAATCCCTTCATTGCTCACGGCACGCAGCATATTCTCTCCGGTCATCAGATTTTGGATATCGACTGTCGCCAGGTTTGGAAAAATGCGGAATACGCGACTGACTAGTCCATTGCTCAATACGATATCTTTTCCTTGGTTTGCCTGATAAACCTTTGCTTTGGCTTCCTGGTTACAGATCAGCCAATCGTAACTAGGTGACGGCAAGGGCAGGCAGACTGTTTCGAGTTGTCCGATTTTCTGTTGCAGGGATCGTTCCACTTCTTTAGACATGGAGGCAATCTCTCCTTGGTATTCGGGAGCGACTAGAGACGGTCGAATTTCGAAATAGGTAATGACGGCCTCCAACCAATCAGCATGATCACCGCTAAGTCCATCATTTGCACTTTCCGCTTCCAGTTCCAAGATCTTGATTCCTTCGACGGGAAGAGAGATTGCTCTGGCAGTCTCGCCTCCACGCATGATCCCGCTGTTATACAGTTCTTTCCCGTCTCCGGTGATTTTGAAGACTACACTTCCCTTTTCCACTTCCCCGTTTCCTTTTCCCGTACCGACATATTGTTTGCGGCCGTTTGTCTGGTCGTAAAAGAGCATCGTCCCGTCGGTCAAAGGAATCTTGGCAAGATGGCTGTCCTTGTAATTAACCGACTGGTCGTTGATACCGATCTTGCATGTGAAAAGGGATGATTTTCCCTGAAGTGAAATCTTTATTTTGCTGTTTGCCTGTACACCGATACCATCCGTAAAAAACGTACCAGCTACCCGTAAAGGTTCACCTGTGACTGCTTTGCCGGATGCCGGAGTCCCGTATGGCTGATAGATGGAGGAGAGGTTCATCTCCGATAGTTTTATCTTGCTTGTCTGTGCCGTCAGACAGGGAGTCACACAGCAGAAACAAGCAAGAAGGATTTGTCTTATTGTCATAATATAATCTTTTTGAGGAGTTATTCACCCAAATTCTCAAAGATGTTACCTTCATGAATCTCATCTGCCTCGATTTCATCCTTATAATACTCGGTAGCAAGACGAGCATACTTTTTATACAGGCGGGTAGCGGTTTCCACCTCGTCTCCTTGTGTGATAGGGGTACGGACTTTATCCGGAGTGGAAACAAATTGAAGTTCCCAGTCTCCTAAAGTGCTGTAGAAATCATTGGCACGGAAAGACTCACGGCCGTGCGTTTGCGGTAAATCTTTTTCGCTGTAATTTGTCCCGGCATCGAGATGATCCTGAAGCATAGCGTAGAACTTTTCCCAGCGTTTCAGATAATATCCGTCTATCAATCCCGTCCATTCCCGCCATGAGTAGTCGAAGATAAGCGGATCGCCATCGGCCCCCCACACTGTTACAAGCGCGGTTGCGTCTTTTTCAAATAGATCTTTTTCTTCGCTATTATCCCCCCAGCTACGAGCCTGCGTCAACCATTTGTCAAAGTTGAATTCCGGACGCGTACGCAACAGTTCATCGGCATCGCGCAACATTTCGAGAAAACGGTTGCTATGCAGGGCGAATGCTTCCTTGTCTTTTTTACGGAACGCCTCTGCCGCCTGTTTATGGATAGCCTGTCCGAGGTTGGACATCAGCTGGCGCTGAATATCGACAATATCAAAACGATAAGGATCGGAACCTTTCAGTCTGCCGGCATCTTTCAGCAATAAGCCTTCGGCCTGGACTACCGACAGAGGAGAGTAGGGTATCCCCAGGCCGGCGTTCGGGCCGGATTTTTTTACGTTCACAGCTGGACGGGCGGCGATGATGGAACTGCGTTCTGTCCCGTTTGTTCCGGGGCGATAGGGCCCTTCTAACAGATGCAACCAAGCCTGATGCGCGTTTTCGGACGGTTTTCCGTAGCGACGGTCTGCGTAACGGCAGAGCCATTCTTCGATATTGACTTCATCTTTATGGAGAGGCATTTCAAAAGCCAGATCATAATATACCGGATTTTGCTCGATAGACTCCATAAAGAGACCGGAACCACAAACATTCGGATTCTTTTTCACCGCATTTACATATTGGTTGGAAGCAAGCAGACGCAAATCTCCGTGCAGGTTGATACGTCCCCCGAAGTTATGCAGATTTCCGGCAACAAGCGGATACCCCCAGCAAGCATTTTCCTGCTGGCTTTTGGCCCCGTTCAAGTCCAGGATCAGCAGATTCTCTTTCGGAACAGCTTTCACGATCGGTTCGCGAAGACTCCATGCTTGCATGGCCCAAATCGAATTCGGATCAAAATCGTTGAAAAGTTTATGGATAGCGTTACCAACGGCACGCAGATATTCCGGTGTATCGACAGGCGGCTGGCTTTCGTGAAACGGATCGGCCGCATAAACACCGTGCGCTCCGTAGAGTTTCTTTTCTTCTTCCAGGAAGTCACGTCCGATCACTGTGAATAAAGAATCAGTCGGGTCCAACTGTGCAGCCCCGGTAAAACCGCACCAGGAAGGCTGCAACTGTATCTTGGCATCCGGGTATTTTTCTTTCAGTTCACGCGGAACATAGCCGGAGAATCCTTGTTGAATGGGTTGCATCCCCAATTCCAACTCCCGGTCGATAATCTGTTTTCCCAAAACGATATGCTTGTCAATCCAAGATTTGGGGAGTGGCCCTCCATAGCTTTGCAAGTTCTGCATCCATTGCCATGCGAAATGTCCCGGACCGGCCAGAAACTGGCGAGCCTCTTCATCTGTAAACTTATGTTTGAGTAGGGTATTGTACCAAACAGCTTCCAGCCCGACAACAGACAAAGGCATATTAATCGAGTTCATTGCCATAAAGTCAAGCTCTCGCTGCCAGCGTTCCCAATCCCACCAGGCAGCCGAGTAACTGACCGTACAATAATTCATATAGACACGGTATTTGCCGTTGATCGTGTTTTTAACGGGGGCGGGCATGGGCAATTGCTTCGGCAGGTCCAGTTGATTGCCGAACCAGGAAACATGTGCATTACAAGTGTATTTCAAATATTGGTTGAACGCCGTCGCCAGTGAGATCGTGTTATTTCCACGCAGTACGACTTTGCCGTTGTCGGACGTGATCTCGTATGCATCCATTCCGTCGATTGGTTCCATTAATTCCAGTTTGAATTGTTCCCCGTATCCGGGAGTCACACGTTCGATCAAGTCGTAGGCCGCCTGTATCCGCGGGTCATTTTTACATCCTGTACACACCAGGATGAAGGTAAGCAGTAGTAATTTAAGTTTCATTCTGTTTGTTGAATTATGTTATTCGATGATGTACCAATTATAGCCTTTTGCCGGAATCCGTATCTTCAGTGAGATGGAATAATCGCGGGCGAGCGAGTACTCCTTCCCATTTTTGTCCTGTTCTTTTACGATTGCCTTATTTGTCAGTCCCGTATAATATAAAGGAACTTCGATTTCTCTCTCTATCGCGATATCCAACGGATTATAAACGGAAATGAAGGCTTTCCGCTTCGATTGCGGGTTGACATGCATGATGCCATCCCAATCCTGTCCGTCCGGACGTCTCAAATGGATAATGTCCGAATCCAATATTTGGCGGTACTGCTTGTAGAAAGCAACCCATTGGGTCACCAGTTTCCGGGTTTGTTCCGTGTCATAGAGGCGGGGACCACGATAGCAAGCTTGCACACCGGCACCGAACAGGTTACGCAGCCTTGTCTCATAATGAGACAAGTGTTCGTTCAACGGTTCAATAGTGGCAGCCGCTCCACCACCGTGATATTGGGTGAGGGGAACGAACATAAAGCCCATGCTGGGCGTTTTCTGCCAGGTACCATCGTAGATATTCTGCCGTTCGATAATTTCTTGGTAGGACCTTGGCAGGGACCAGTTGGTTTCAACATACCCCATCGGAGTTTTGTTGGAACCCATCAGAAAATACCAATCCGGGACATTCAGATAGATACCTTTTGCCCGGCACCACTGATAGAACGAGCTGATCCTATTCCACTGTTTCCACTGCGAATCCAGATATCCTTTGTGCCCACTGTGGACAGTAGAGGAACAGGGATCACCGGGATAGGAACCGTCGTTCTCGAATACGTTCATACCGGTCGTATGGAAGAAGTTCTTCAGACGCTTGAAATAATCACTACCCCAATCTGAAGCGATACAAGGAGAAAGCCCGAAACGACTGCCTTCTTCGCGTGTCTTTGCCGGATAGCCCGTATGATGGCTAATCGCCGCATCTTTCGGTTTGGCACCACGGCTTGCTAATAGCGAATAGCCACCGATGGCAATGCCTTTGTCAGCAGCATAGCTATTCAAAGCTTTCATGCGTTGGAGATAAGATACCGAATCGTTTTCGATCTGGAAACCGCTACCGAAGGTCATGATTACCATTTCGAAGCCGACAGCCGCACATTGGTCGATTGCCTGTTTGACAGCCTGGTCACTTGATTCCCTTACGTGCATAAAGATCGGATTCTCCTGTGTCCAGGGAGCCATCATGCGCCAGAATCGACACTCGGCAAGTCCTCGTCTTTCCTGGTCTGTCGCATCGCGGAGCATTTCGAAGGCACGGCAGGAGGTGAAACTTTCTCCCGGTGCAATCTCTTCAGCCGGTCCTAACAGAGGTGTTACTTCCAACCGTGCCGGCTTATATTGGCCGTAATAGCGGATACCGGTAAACTCGTATTCCGGATGATCGAATACCCAACGGACGGCGGGATTGTCTTTCATCGCTTCCATATCTCCACCCATCGCATAATCCGTAACGACGAACAGTTGGGTGAAACGGTCGATATAGTCACGCGGAGCATCTGTCTGTACTGGTCTTTTGCGATAATCTTCCGTATAGTATCCCGTTTTTTGTGCCATCATGCGCACCTCATGGGGCTCACCATAGTGGACTTTCGGGGCAGTCTCAACCAACGCAAGAACTTCTGATTTGAATGAATCCAGTGTAACAGCCTTTTGTCCGTTGTTTTCGATCTCGATCCATTTAGACAGGATCGGAGCTCCATCATATAGTTCATAGACGATACGGATGGTTAACCCTTTGCATTCGTCTACAATTTTTCGGGGAGCCCTATAAGTGAAGGTGATGCGTTTGCCGGGCACAGGCCACGGATATCGATTGCTAATCCAGGCCTCGTTCGGTTTCCAAGGAAAGCGTTCTTTTGTTTCGCTAACCGTATAACCAGCCAAGACAAATGCCGAATCGCACAGCTGCATGCCGGACAGGAAATCTTTTGTCAGGAAATTATGGACAGGCTGCCCTTCCAAACCTCCGACTGGATACTCTTTTCCATTGATGACAAGCACGGCTTCCGGTCGCACGGCACGCAATTCGTTTTGTCCCGTCATCAGATTATCCAGTGCGATTGTCGCACCGTTGGGCGTTAGTGAAAAGGAACGACGAAGAAGACCGTTTGTCAATTCAATTTGTTTCTTATCCGATGAAAGATTGACCTCCGTCTTATACGGGCTTCCGTCGATCAGCCAATCCTTGTTTTCGGCAAAGAGCGGTTGCTGTAGTAAGATACAGCAAAAAGCAAGAATCGTGTTTTTCATGTATAACTATTATTTTTTACTGATGTCCTATAGACGAACAAAAAAAGCGTTACCCTATGGCGGGTGACGCTTTTTTTGTTATTGCACTATTTTCAGGCTCCTCAAATCACTGCCAGAGACATTCTGGAATACGCTGAGTCCGAATTCCGGGATTACGGCCAGCACATGGTCGAATACGTCGGATTGAATGCCTTCGTAAGGAACCCAGTCTTTCACGGAGGAGAAGAAATAAAGTTCGATCGGAATACCGGTTTCTGTCGGTTGCAACTGGCGGACCATGCAAGTCAGTTCCTTACTGACCTCTGGGAGGCTTTTCAGATAATTGATCAGAAAAATCACGGCAAATAAAACCACCGTGTTTCCTGTAGCCTTCCAGTGAAAAGCAAAATGGATCGTTCCCTGGAGCCGGGTCAGTTTTAACAGCACCAGAAACAGTAGCTTGTAACACAGGATTCCAAGCAGAATCCCACCTCCAACCGACAGGATCCACAGATACAGGCTTTCAAAAAACAGAACCTTTGCAAGATGTTTCTTTTCCATGCCAAGGATCTGAAACAGTCCAAATTCTTTTTTCCTGCGTTTTGCCAGAAAACTGTTGCTGTAGATCAGAAAAATCACCGCGAACAGACCAATGATATAGGTTCCCATCCCCATCACTGTCAGGATCGTATCTTTTCCGATCATGGAATCAAAGCCACTTCCCTGCGCCAGTGTATCCATGATAAAAAACATCACCACCGTGCCGATGCATGACAGCAGATACGGAAGAATATTCTGACGGTTTTTGCTCAAATTTGTTTTTGCCAGTCTGGCATACAGCAGATTATTCATCCCGTTCACCACCCGTCGCAAGAATTGTCAGCGTATCGGAGATCTTCTGATACATCTCATCGCGCCCTAAAGAACCGCGATACAGCTGGTGGAAGACCTCGCCGTCCTTGATGAACAGCACACGTTTCGCCGAGCAGGCCGCCTT
>OIYT01002465.1_pt1 | contig 11239 bp, 10 predicted proteins | sample 1588201 | NCBI WGS metagenome assembly OIYT01 (sample SAMN03283260) | human gut metagenome | biome: human-associated habitat; material: feces | host: Homo sapiens | place: USA | collected 2013
CTGCATAAAGGCCGTCAGGCAGATGGCAATTACCTGTTTGCACCACTGGTAGAATCCATCTGTGTACCCTCTCGGCACACTAAACAGGTACAGGCTTCCTACAGCCGTCTGTACCAAGAGGATTCCACCCCGCTTGATGTTGGCAAAGAACACCTTGATCACGCAGTAGGCAAAGGCCAGCAGAAAGAATATGAGCTTCAGACCGACCTGTACCGCAGCGTTGGAATCAAAGGCAAGGCTCAAGATCTGCCCGGCGAAGGCTCCTATGGTGCTGCTTTGTTCCCCCGCGAAAATCCCCGCCAGGTCAGCGGTGAAGATTCCCTGTAAATGGCAGCAGGTTTTGTACAGCTGCACGGGAAGAACCCCCACCAGACTTGCCGCGAAGAAGCCCTTCAGCACATTCAGTGCGGTGCCCTTCACGTTGACCCGTCCGCTCTGGCTCTCAATGGCCACCTCAAAGACGGCCACCACCACGCCTACCACAAACAGCGACCAGCCCAGCATTGTAAACAGATTGACCATCGCCTGCACCCAGCTGAGATCAAAGATCTCCACGCCCAGATTGTTGATGTCCGCGAACAGGTCTCCAATGGCGGTATAAAAGGCTTCATACAGCCACTGAACAAGAGCGTTCCAGACGGAGTTTACGATATCCTCGCCAATGTTCTCAAAAGCGCCGCCCAGGGCATCTCCCAGACCCGCCAGGATATCGCCTAACCAATCAAAGATGGGTCACCACCCCCTTTCCCAAAACGAGATACACGGCCATCCTTACAGGATATTCCAGATGTAGCTGGGGGCGGTCAGGGAGTACAGCAGACAGGTAAACCGAATCGCCGGCGCGGTGAATTCAAACTGTCCGTGCTTGCGGTAGTCCATATAGGCCGTTGCAATCTTGACGAACAGCAGAACCGCCAGAATCATATCGATCACCGGGAACACCACATTGTTGACGATGTCCTTGATCTGACCCTGGGCAGCAGACCATGTACCCTCGATGGCCCCGGACACATTGCCGCCGGCAGCATAGGCAGGCATCGCCATAAGTGCCACAAGCAGCATCATGACACCTGCCATGGTGAACAGTCTTACAATTCTTTTCTTCTTCATGAAACCTCCATTTCGAAGCGCAGGGCGCTTCACCCCAATTCGTTACGACCATAAACCAGTATTTAAGGTTTCTGCTCGGTAACGAGCAGATGCGAAGTCCCTTATGTCATAAATTTACAGATAGGTTCTTTCACAAAACACCAGATACCGCTGCTTTCCTCCGGAAGCAGGCGGGTGGCAGGTGAGCAGGGTTAATAATTCATGCCCCGGCTGGATGAGGATGGCCTCCACGTCATTGGGAGATATAACCCTCACTTCTGATACTTTGTAATTCAGCGTCTCCCAGAGATTTGTGACGGTGACGGTATCTCCCGGTTCCAGCTGGTTGATGTACAGAAAATATGCCGCACCGTTCCACCCCCGATGTCCGGCAAGGACACAGTTGGTATCGCTGCCGCCTATGGGCAGACTGGTCTGCACCATGACCGCCGCACCGGCTGCCATATTTTCTTTTGTGGCCCCCATATAGATTGGCATTTGCAAATTCAGCTTTGGAATGGAGAGAACACCAAACACTTCGCTGTTCAGACCATAGTCGGAAAGCCGGAAACAGGCGTCTTCATAAGCAGAAGGATCGGACAGCCCTTTCTGCCCCTCCCGGAAGATGGCTTCGTTGTAGGCTTTCATATCCAGCCAGAGTTGGGTGTGCTCCAAGGGCATCTGTGGTTCCGCGGTCTCGCGAGTACCCGGATCCCCCGGAATGACGTGGGAGTTCTCCTCCGCTGTTCGCTCTGCGTCTTCCTCCAACAGAAGCAGGAAGTCCTCTGAATCCCTGTGCATGGTGCGCTCAACCCATAATCCGTTGAGAGACGGATAAAGCATCGTTCCGCCGCCGAACAGCAGAAGCAAAATTGCCAAAATCACAAAAAGGATCTTTCCCTTACTTTCTGACATAGCGCCCTCCTTTCCTATGGACTGCCCTTCCTCTGTTTCTCCGGATATACAGCACCGCGCCTGCCACCAGCGTCAGGAAAACCATCGCCGCCAGCCCCAAACGAACACCAAGCCAATACTGTTTCTCCCAGTTGGAATCCGTATTTTCCTCATGCGGAACAGTAGAAGCCTCTGTTTCTTCCGTCGGGACATACGGGATGCGGCTTCCCTGTACCAGCAGGCGGTGGGTATTTACGCCGGTAGGCGTACAGGTCACCAGCGTACACAGATCCTCACCGGGTTCAATTCCCAGATAGGTGGTATCATGGGGCAGAACCGTATGAATTTCCCTTACCTCATAGGCAAGGGTTTCATCCAGAACATGCAGATAGAAAATATCCCCCTCCCGCAGCTGCTCCAGATCCGTGAACATCTTCTGGGAAGCCATGCCGCTGTGACCGGTAATGATGGTATGGGTGCTTTCTCCGCCCACCGGCAAAGAGGAACCCAGAAGATGTCCCGTTCCCCTGTCCAGAGAATCCGCGCCTGTTCCATGGTAGATGGGAAGGTCCACGCCGGTTTTCGGTATTTCCACATACCCCATTATCCCGCTTCCACTTACATTCAGTCGGTTAACATAATCTTCCGCAGCAAGTCGAATGGATTTCTGCGAGTAGGCCTCCTCTGCCGCTCCGGGGGTGATGGTTTTGTTGTACGCCACCGCACTTTCCCGGATGCTTTCTATTTCTGCGGAATCCGTCTGTTCCAGCACTTCCCGGTATTCGGTCTGTATCCGGGATTGGTGCCGCCCGATATACCAGTTGCTGACAACGGGGTACAGCGTCAGCCCTAATGCCAGCAGAAACAGCGCGGCCGCCAGAAGTATCTGCCAATGTCCCCGCTTCATGTTCTCCCCTCCTGACGCGGCACTGCCCCGGAAGGACTTTCCGGGGCAGGTACAATTTACTTGAATCTCTTCCGGGCAATGATGATGCAGGCAGCGGAGGCGGTCATGAGCAGAATACCGGCCAGACCATACATCCACACACCCCGGTCGCCGGTGGCCGGGAGATCAAAGCCGCTGGTGTTCACTACGCTGAGAGGCACAAGAGCATTGGCGCTTCCATTGTCTGCCAGCATCGCGGCCTGTTTCCCGTCCACGGCGGCAGAGGTGGAATCGTCCTCCCGGGAAATTATCACGGCAATTCCCTTTTTCAGCAGGGTGTAGCCGTCTGCCGTCTTGATTTCGGCGACGGTATATTCGTCATCCTCCAAACCTTTGACGAGAATCTTGCCTTTTCCATCCTTGGCAGTCGGAACAAGCCGGGTAGCGTCCTTCTTGTCCGCGACATGATCTGTGACGTAGTAAACGCCGGTGGCTTCATCCAGCTTGGCCTTCACATAATAGCCGTCTGTCTTATTCTGCATGATGAACTGCACCTTGGAGAAATCCCCCTTGCCGTCGGAGAACAGCTTCGTCAGTTCCAAGCCATAGGTGAAGACCTTGGCGTCATCCTTCAGGGTATCATAGGAATTCTGGGAGGTGCGTTTCCAGGTCAGCACCACCTCGTTGGGGTTGCCGTTGTCGCCGTAGACCACATCGGCGCTGCTGTTCACGGTCGCGGCATAGGTGATCCGCAGGGTACAATCCGAATAGCCGGAGTTGACCATGGATGCGTCGGAATACACTGCCTTTGAGGTATTCATTTCCTTCAGACCGTCCGCTGTCATCTCAATGGTCATTCTGGACTCGCCGGTATCCGTGGAACTGTAGGTAACGGTAAACTTTCCGTCCGTTTCCGCCCATTTGGCAACGGGATCGGTGCAGGCCGCATCCGTAAAGAATTCCAGCACCACATCGTGTTTGTTGTAGGTGACACCCTTGCTCAGGGTGTCATTAAAGGTATAGCAGGTCAGATAAGTAGAGGCGGAAGTAATACTGGGCAGTGTGCTGATGATCTGGTAGTCAACGCTGTCCCCGTCAGAAGCCGTACCGGTTTCTGCGTAGCCGTCGGTGATGTCGTTGGTGCCGTTATGCTTGCCGGTATCGTCTTTGCACTCCCGCAGGGTCTTGTCCAGCGTCGGATTACCGGTCAGATTCTTGGGGTACACAGTCACGTCGTAAATCCAGCTGCCGCCGCTGGACGTCATGGGCAGGCAAACAAAGAAGGGATTGCAGGTACTGGTGACCATTTCCGGCACTTTGGTTTCCACCACCAGATACAGTCCCAGCTCCAGATTCTCGGCCTTGGTTTTGCCGTAAGTATCGGTCAGGGGCATGGCAGTGCCGTCCGCAGTGACATAGGCTTCCAGAGCGTTCTTCACAGTGGTGGCATTGGCTTTCAGCGCGGTACTCAGGGCAGAAATAAGGACATCGGACTGGTAGTAGTATTTGGAATCGTCCAGCTGGTCAGATCCGTCAGCCTTCTCATAACGGTTGGCACCATTCCCCAGCCCCAGCGCATTCAGGAGGTCTGCTCCCGCGGTTTTGCTGATGCCGTAGAGGGTCTCCACATGGTCAAAGTCCGCGCCATCCACCGCGGATTGCGTAATCTGAACAACATCCGCGACCCGAAGATAGGTAAATTCCACATCCTTCAGGGCATAGCTGTTGAGGGCATCATTCACGTTCTGGTCATAGACGCCGGTGGACACGTAGCTGGAATCCCACGCGCCATCCTTCTTGGCGTTGGTCAGATCCACCTTGTAGATGGTCAGGGAGCCTTTGGCGGCGGTATCGACGCCGGTATCTTCCGCCTCAGCGGCGGAAACGCCAATGGGGAAGCAGAGAAGCAGCGTCAGGGAAAGAATCAGGGTAATCACTTTGGTAAACTTTTTCATTAGAAGCATTTCCTTTCGTAATGTCAGTGTATTATTCAGCCATGGCGTATCCACAGGCAGCGGCCTGTCCCTTGCTCTATAGGGCGGGTTCATGGAGCTATTTCCGTTTCTTTGCCAGCCAAATCAGGATAAACAGCAGAACGACGCCGGTTCCGACCTGTATGGCAGTCATAGCGGTATAGCCTGTAGAGCCGGTCATGGGCAGTTCAAATACGGGAGCATTCACCACGGTCAGCCGGATGAAATTCCCGTCATCCTTCCGGATGCTCCCCTCATAGACAGGTTCCGTCAGGAGCTGATACCCCTTCGGTGCCTTGACTTCCGTCACCCGGTAGAGACTGCCGGAGTACAAGCCGGTGAACCGTACCACGCCGTCCGCCCCGCTGGTGAGCTTTCCGTCCGCAAGTCCTTCCGTTGCGCAGGTTCCCTCCGTGACATCCGGAGAATCCGTATAAGTCACCGTCTGCCACTGCCGGCCGTCCTTTGACCATTCCAACAGAAACTCTGCCCCGGCAAGCGGCTCGCCATGGGTATCCGTCTTCTGAATCCGGATCTCTCCGGGCTTCATACGGTTGGTGAAAGTCACCTCCGCCGTCTGGCCTGCCGAGATCGCAACGGTTTTGGGATTGGGCGCGTCACAGGTGTAGGGGCTGTTCTCCGGGATGATTTCCTTGACGGTGTAGGTTCCGGGGAGAAGATAATCCGTCAGAATGGTTCCGTCAGATGCGGTGGTATAACTCCCCACCAGCTTATGATTGCTGTCATAGACTTCAAATTTCCAACCGGCGGTGCTGCCGCCATCCGGCATGGTCTTGATGATCTTCCCCCTGCCCTTGTGCGTATTGGAAAAAGTCACCGTCGCCGTACCATTGGCTGTGACCGTGACTGTTTTCACGGAAGTGTCGCAGACCCAGTAAGGATCGCTGCCGGCTTCCTCCCTAGCGTAGTAAGTACCGGGAGTTAAACCCGCGGCAGTGACTGTTCCGTCCGCACCTGTGGTAAAGGGCGAGCCGGTGACCGCGCTGGTGCAGGCGGAATCCGTGTACAGTCCGATCTTCCACCCGCCCAGATTCTTCCCCGTGTTGGTTTCCTTCACTAGTTTTACGCCGCCGGTATTCCGTTTGTTTGTAAAGCTGACCGTCGCCGCCGCGCCAGCCGTTACCGTCACCTTCTGCGGATTCGCGCCGGAACAGTAATACATCTCACCGATGGCGCTGTCCGTATGTCCCAGCTCCTTGACGTAGTAAGTCCCCGCCGACAGACCGGCAGCGGAAATCTTGCCGCCACTATCGGTGGTATGAGGGCCGGATACCAGTTTCATACAGGCAGCATCCGAATAGATACCGAATTTCCATCCGGAGAGATTCTTTCCATCCTCGGTGGTTTTGGTCAGGCGGATACTTCCCGGCCGTGGAGCGGCTTTCAGCTTGAAGTAGGCATTGAGGCTGCCTGCGGACGCAGTGTCCAGAGATACCGTCGTCTGGTAGCTGGAACCGGACATATACCAGATTCGGTATGTGGAGTCGAACGCGGAGGGCAGATTCCGGGCTGCCTTATATACCGTGGACTCGGAGATATCCCCGGTCTGGGTGATGTACAGCGTGTTCCCGCTCTTGTAAAATTTCGCGCCATTCCCATCCATGAAGGAAAAGTTGGACAGGACGCCGTTGCTGTCCGTCACCGAGGTTTCCTCCCCTGTCAGGGTGATGGTGGGCGCGCTGCTGACGGAAGCGCCGGTAAAGCTGGGTATCTTTTTCGCCGCCTGAATTGCGTCTACCAAAGCGTTATACTTGGGCGCAAAATACGGCACGCTGGCTTTCCCCACATTGTAGAAGATATCCCCGGAGGTGCCGCACGAATTTACGGAATTGCTCTTGAATGTGGCAGGGTCACGCAGGCCGCAGACGATCTCATAAATAAGGAACTGGGTAGCGATCCGCAGGGGAACATTGGGGTTGCTGTCTTTTTTCGTGGTGGTCACGCTGACAGAGTGATCCCACATCTGGTCACTGTACAGGAGAATCAGGCCAATGGCCTCCCGGTAATCTTCCGGCATGGCGTACCACACATTGCTGCCCGCCGTGCTGCCGCTGCCATCCAGAGTCACGCCCCGGTCAACGGAGTTTCCGGAGGTGCTTGCGCCGTAGTTTCGCCAGGGTTCAATGCAGTACAGCGGTTCGTCCGGATAGGCAACACCGCCATACCGAGCGAAATGCCAGCCCAGGTTTTTGATATAGGCTGTCCGGGCAGCGCCGGTTCTATTGGGTTTGTATTCGCAGGAAACCTGTGACTTCAGGACGGTGGTGTAATTGCCATTGTCCGCGTAGTCAAACAGCAGGATGCTTTTCTGGGTACTGCCGACAGACAGTACCGCATAATCGCCCTGCGGGTTAGCGATGTCTGGCGGTTCTGTCGGCTCCGTGGGTTCTGTGGGGTCAATACTATCGGTTGGTTGTGTCCCATCGGAGACTGTCTTCTCGGGCTGGGTACTATCTGCGCCCGATTCCACAGCGTAGGCAGTAGGGATGATGCCGATGAGAAGCATCACCGCGAGGAGAATTGAGAGACAGCGTTTCAGGTTTACTATCATTGGGTCTTCCTTTCCATAAAAAATAGCCCCTGCTTTCGCAGAGGCAAGTCACCGATATTAGAAAACCTCTGATTAAATCGACAAGGGAACCTCCCGCTCCCGTTCCAGAAGATCATAGTTGCCGATGAGCAGCTCCCCAAACTGCTTACCGGGGGCATACTTCTGCACCATGGGGTGAATGCGCTTGAAGTCCAGGATCTGATAGTCCCTGAACAGATACCGGATTTCCTGGCAGTCCACCTGGGAAACCAGCCACTTGCCTTTGCATTTCGCCAGCGTATCCCGGAGCAGCACATGGTGATCCCAGCCGAACTCCGCGTCATAGACATACTCGCTGTCATAATAGGGCGGGTCGCCGTAGAAGAAGCTGTCATCCCGGTCGTAGTGAGGAATCAGCACCTCAAAGCTCTGCTGCTCAATAATGACGTTTTCCAACCGCCGGGACATCTCCCAAATCTGCGCAAAAAGAGTACGCACATTGAACGGCTGACAGGCGAAGCTCCGTCCGGAGCTGGAGTAGCTGTTGCGCACGCGCATCAGGTAAGCCGCCGCCTGCCGGACATCCCGGTAGTCCGAGCGCTTCCGGAGGGATGTTTTCAGCTTCTCTGCTTCTTCCGTCAGAGAGGTGGGTGTTGTTCTGTCAATGATCTCCAGCTGATCCGCCAAATGGATGGTGGGTTCATTGCCGCCGTCGTGGAAGTGGAGCCAGCTGGTAAACTCCTCTCTTGAATTCAGGGGCAGCAGATCCAACTCCAGCAGCAACTCTGCCGGACGGTTCTTCACTACCCGGAAGAAATTCACCAGTTCCCCCTCGATGTCGTTGTAAACCTCAAATTTGCTGGGTTCCTTCCCCAGCAGCACAGCGCCGCTGCCACCGAAGATTTCAATATAACGTCCGAATTCCCTGGGGAACACGGACAGGATGATCGGCAGCAGGTTCGTCTTATTTCCAATGCGGGTTATAGGTGTTCTGATATGTTATCTCACGCTCCATTCATAATAGAAAAGGCCGGTACAGTGCCTGCGGTCAGGCTGCTGTATCGGCCGTAAGGTTTGGTTTTCTGTCCATATTGGGAACACCTGTCCCTAAATTTGCGTTGGTCTCTCATATTCATCACCCCCTTCATGTATTAAAGCATTGTTCTCCTATAGCATGGTTTTGGAAAAAGTCAAGTCTTGTTCTTTCACTTATTTCATGGTATCATCTCAACCAGTGCGCACAGCAAAAGGAGATACTTACAATGGGTACTACAGCCATTTCTCACACAATGCAGGAGCTTCTGCAGCGACAGGAAGCATTTTTCCGCCGCATTCCCGGCATCAGCGCCCTGCGCCATGCCGCGCCTAAAAGCATTCCCGAACTGGAAGCCAAATACCCGGACGCTGCCTTTGCCCTGATGATCTCTGACAACCTTTTTGTCGGTGACCGGGAGCTTAATGAAATCCACCAAAAGGCATACACTGCCATTCTCCGCGGCGAGTCAATTCCCGGAGTTCGCTTCCGATATGACTATGATACGGAATCCTACCTGAGAAGGCATATGTGGGACTGATATCTTCTGCAGAAAGCAAAAAAGCCGTTATGGTTTCCTCTCGGATTCCATAACGGCCTTAATTCATTTCCATGGACAGTTCTTCAGCCTGCTCTTTGGATGTGATATTCACATAATCCCCAATAATGCTCAGGGCAGAATCATAGCTCTGGCATTGAAAGATCCCACTGCGCATTTCCTCCGCCTGTTCCTGCATTCCGTTCTCCCGTAGTGTCTCTGAGGCAATTCCCATAATACGGAATATGTTCCCGTCCTCACCTATGAGCGGGCAGTCTGGCTTGATGCGCTCGGGAGCGGTTTTCTGTTCCTGAATAAAACCGCCCAGTCGGTTAGGTACATAGTCAGACAACCATGTTCCGCCGAAGGTGGAATAGGATGCCAGCCGCCATATAGCAAGTTTTCCCACATCCAGTTCCATATTCTCTTTGAAGGGGAACAGCATACAGGTCAGCCCGTCATGCCGGAAGGTATAAGCTTCTTCGAAGCCAGCGCCCTTTTTGAGAATGCCTTCCTGAGCGAGAATCTCATTGATGCCATCCACCCATTCCTGTAGGTCGCCGCCGCAGCCTTGAAGGACTAGCCCCTCCTGATCTCCCATACGGCGGAGCTGCCCCGTCGAGATTGTCCGTATCCTCACAGCTTCATCTCCTCCATTTTCATTCTCTGCTCCTGAATAATTTCCTGCTGGGTAAGTTTGCGGAAGCTGTCTTCACCGGGAATGAGAGACAGGCTGCGCCCATTGTCCCAGACAACGCCGAGCTGACCGGAATCGTCCACGTACCGCACAGTACCACGGGTTCCAGATTCCACTGGAGAGTATGGGTCATCCATGTTGTTCAGCATAACGCGTGTGCCGGGCGGATAATTCTTTCGGATAGACTCCACCTGCTCACGGCTAGGAAACGGCATATTCATTTGCTTTTTTCCTCCCTATCAGATAATTTCATTACTCGTGTACGCATACACTCGCCGTCCCCGCCTTTGCACAAAAAACCATGGCTTGGGAACGGACACCCTTCACACAAGGGAGTTTCCGTGCATACAGGCTTTTCTGCGAAACCGGGAGGGCCAGTATGAGAACGGTATTCCGGAACAGTTCTCATAGATTTGGAACTCATTTGATCCTTCACTTTTTACCTCCATATTCCCCGGCGCCCTTTTTTAGACGCTGGTAATTGACTCTGAAAACAAAAAAGCCGCTCTCCTTGTAACGGGAGAACAGCTGAAAATCAGGAGCTGGAAGCCAGCGCCCTTTTTGAAAATGAAAAAAGCCGGGATTCTTATGGCTTCACACCACAAAAATCCCGGCTGGTTTCCAAATGATAAATTTCTGAAAACTCTATAAAAAAGCAGCGCCCTTTTTTCAAATTTCCTCCGAAATCAGAAAGGGCGCTGCTCAATCTCTGACTGCATATGGCTGATACAGTTCAAAAGATGCATCACAGCGTGTTTGCATCTATGGAACTGCAAAAAATCGTGTTCACATTTTACCTTTGATTTTCAAACTAATCTCAGTCTATTTCTCTTGAATTTACCCTTAAAAGCACTTTAGATGCAACTTATTTCAAGTTGCATCTAAAGTGTTGAATAAACATGTGTCTGTTCAACACTTTAGATGCAGATGTTTTAGGCTGCTTCTGCCTATAACACCGCGAAAAATCATGCAACTTTCGTTCGCAAGTTTCGACATGTCATCTTAATATCAAGGGCTTGAGGTATGATTTTTCATTTTTAGAGATCGTAATTTCATTACCCATGTGCGAAAACACTGCCATACAAACTTTCTGAGACAGTAAAAATGGCAACACCCGATTCCACAGCTTCCTGTAAACAAATCCTGTAAGATTGGAATCTGCGACAGTGTAAAAATAAATGCTACAGGCAATACATCGATCAGGAAGTTCATGGCAATAGCAAGTTGAAAAACTTACGTTACAGCCAACTTCCTCCTGCGTAGTATCCCCATTTGTTAGACATCGTATCATACCACCTAACAAGTGAGGTACTATTCAGATTCGCCCGGATGTTCTCCTCCTCCACACCATTCCCCAGTTGCCAGCCATATCTCGTAGAAATAAAGCCACTCGACAGTCCATGGAATAATGGTATTTGCCAGAAACTTGTCCTTAGTGAATTCACGGTAACGGTATAAGCAAATCTGAACCATATTATTCTCGGAATCAACGCCATAGTTGTGGGGAAAATCTTCGTCATCGATTTTTTGAAGGTCTTCGCCACTAACCCATACTTTCGGTGCTTGTGTTTCGGCATA
>OIYT01002467.1_pt1 | contig 11238 bp, 7 predicted proteins | sample 1588201 | NCBI WGS metagenome assembly OIYT01 (sample SAMN03283260) | human gut metagenome | biome: human-associated habitat; material: feces | host: Homo sapiens | place: USA | collected 2013
AACTGCCAGTTCTGCGATCTTGTCTACCTTCTCCTTGAATTCATCCTCATTAATACCGAAGTCTTTCAACGTCTTAGGAATGTTAAGTCTTACATTGAAATCATCAATCTTCTCAATAAGACTGTTGATCAGTGCCTTCTCAGATGTTCCCGGAAGACCCATTCTGCGGGCGATCTCAGCATAACGCTTTGCAGCTACAGGATCTTTTGCGTTATATTGGATAACATACGGCAGATAAATTGCATTTGCACAACCATGCGGAATATGACCTGTTGAGAAAGCTGCACCTGTCTTATGAGCCATGGAGTGGACGATTCCAAGCAATGCATTGGAGAATGCCATTCCTGCAAGGCACTGTGCATAGTGCATCTGCTCTCTTGCAACCATATCGCAATGATAAGATGCCGGCAGATAATCAAGAACCATCTCGATTGCCTGTAATGCAAGCGGATCCGTGAAAGGTCCGTTCAGCGTGGATACATATGCCTCAATCGCATGAGTCAGGGCATCCATACCTGTATATGCAACCTGCTTTACCGGAAGTCCTGATACAAGGTCAGGATCAACGATGGCTACATCCGGTGTGATATTGAAGTCAGCCAGCGGATATTTTACTCCTGTCTGATAATTCGTGATAACGGAGAATGCTGTAACCTCTGTAGCTGTTCCTGATGTAGAAGGAATTGCTGCAAATTTTGCTTTCTGTCTCAGTTCAGGGAAACTGAACGGAGTAATGATATCTTCAAAGGAGACCTCTGGATATTCGTAGAATACCCACATTGCTTTTGCAGCATCAATCGGTGATCCACCGCCCATGGCAACGATCCAGTCCGGCTCAAACTCACGCATCACCTCTGCACCCTTCATAACGGTCTCAACAGACGGATCCGGCTCAACACCCTCGATCAGCCTTACTTCCATGCCGCCCTCTTTCAGGTAGTTTACTGCCCGGTCAAGGAATCCCTGACGCTTCATAGATCCTCCACCGACAACAAGACAGGCTTTCTTTCCTTTCAGATTTTTCAGTTCTTCAAGACAGCCTTTTCCATGATAAATGTCCCTTGGTAAACAAAATCTACTCATAACAAATCTCTCCTTTTTATGTAGTATTGTTATTTTTTTAACATGTATATTATATCTCTCTGCACGCAAAAAAGCAACCCTGTTTTTGGAAATTTTGTATAAATTCCAGGTAAAACAGAGTTGCCTTATAGTAACTTTACACAGAACCTCTTTCTGCATAAAATTTATTCTGCCGAAGGCTTTGGAATATAGGTCTTGCTTGTCATGGCTGTCGCTTTTCCATTCTGATTATTGATCAGTACTACATTAAAAGTTACCTTTGCATCCAGCCGCAGGTCAACCGGTGCTGTATATTTCGTGGCACCTGCATCCGGTACAGAACCATCGGTTGTATAATAAGCCGTATACCCATCCGGAACTGTCACAGTCACCTGGATCGTTCCGCTGTATGCACCCGTAGATGGAGAAACCGCCGGTGCATCAGCCACCGGGAATGCAATCGTATATTTCGCACTTGCCACAACGCTTGGCACTCCTGCCTTGTTGACAGCAATCGCCCGAATCTCAGTCACGCCTTCTTCCTGCAGAAGGATTGCCTCAGAATATTTCTGACTGGCACTCGTCGGTTCTGACCCGTCTGTCGTATAATAAATATCTCCTCCTGTCTCGGAAGAAAGAGAAACCTGCTGAACCTCTGTATAACTGCCCTCTTTCAGACTGAATTCCGGTGCTGTGGAAACATATTTTTTTACTGCCTTAAGTACTTTACTGTCATCGCAGTCTTCCAGCAGTACGGAGATTTTATCCAGTTCATCATTTTTCACATAAAAATCAATGACTGCCTCATAAAGCTTTTCATTGGATGGCTGTGTCTCCAACGCAGTCAGATACACAGATTCTGCACTGTCCAGATCTCCCTGATCCACATAAATATCTGCAAGCCCCTTGTACGCTTCAGGCCTGGATTTGTCCTTGATCACAGCACGGTCAAAATACTTCTGTGCAACTTCGTAATTATCCTCCTGCAGTGCTGACATTCCCTTTTTCATGACTCCGGTATAAGAATTCTGATAAATCACATAAATTCCCACACCGATCAGACATACGATTAAAAAAAGAACGAGCAAAAGATTCCTTCTCTTTTTCTTTGCGGCTTCTCTCCGCTTCATTTGCTGAATCCTGCGGTATTCCGGTGAATCTTTTCTGAGATTTCCGGTCTGTTGCCTCTCCGCCTGTCTCCGGTTCTGCTGTTCTTTAGAACGACGGAGATTTTCTCTTCTTGCCTCCCTGAGCCGTTCCATCTCATTTTCATTCAGAACGCGGGTAGAACGGACACTCTGGGTCTGACTCATCTGACGCTGTCTCCGGACATCATCTGTCCGGATCTGACGGGTAGCCCCTTCTACCGAACCCTTTACTTCTCTTGCAAGAACATCATCCAGCGGGTTATAATCCGGGACCATCTGTACTTCAGCATTGCACCTGGGACAGATCAACTGACCATCCGGTATATTTGCTCCGCAATGTACACACTTCATGATCCGGTACCTCCTAGCTGCGTACAGTCTCTACACAGTTATTCATCAGCATGGCGATCGTCATCGGTCCTACTCCGCCCGGAACAGGAGTGATCGCTGATGCAACTGGTTCAACATCTGCAAAATCAACATCTCCACACAGATGATTTTCTGCATCCCGATGCATTCCGACATCAATAACAACCGCACCTTCTTTAACATAATCTGATGTTATGAAACGCTCTTTTCCGATTGCAACGATCAGAATATCTGCTCTTCTTGTCACATCTGCAAGATTCTTCGTTCTGGAGTGTGCAACCGTAACTGTTCCATTTTCCCGGAGAAGCAGTGCTGCCATTGGCTTCCCGACAATATTGCTTCTTCCGATGATCACACATTCCTTTCCGGCAATCTCTATTCCCGAACGCTTCAGCAACTGGATCACACCGGCCGGAGTGCAGGATAAAAATCCCTTTTCCCCGATCCACAGTCTTCCCACACTTTCAGGATGGAATCCATCCACGTCCTTATCAGCAGAAATCGTCCGGATGATCTTATCTTCATCAATCTGAGCAGGAAGCGGGAGCTGTACAAGGATTCCATTTACCGTATCATCCGCATTCAGTTCCTTTACAAGCTCTACAAGCTGCTCTTCTGTCGTATCCTCCGGCAGTTCATATGCCCTTGATTCTACTCCGATATATGCACAGGCTCTTTTTTTATTTCTTACATAAACGGAAGAAGCCGGATCATCCCCTACCTGAATGACGGCAAGACAAATGTCCGTTCCGTCATTCCTCAATGCTTCTACCTCTGCTTTTAATTCATCTTTAATCTGCTGTGAAATTGCCTTTCCATCAATTAATTGTGCCATTCTTTTCTCCTTCTTGTTCCGGTTACCCTATTATTTTATACACCCTTTATTTGATGTTGGGGTCAAAAGCCCCCAACAATGATGCCAACGGATTGTTTCGTGCTACGCACTCCCACAATCCTACATCTTTATTTTCCTGTATGACAGAAGATTCTTAGAACAGACCTGTGATCTTTCCGTCGTCCGTTACATCAATTCCATTTGCTGCCGGTACTTTCGGCAGTCCAGGCATGGTCATTACTGCACCCGTCAGAGCGACAACGAATCCTGCACCGGCACTGACATAGACTTCTCTGATATGGATATCAAAATTCTCCGGTCTTCCAAGCTTCTTCGCATCATCTGACAGGGAATACTGATTCTTCGCCATACATACCGGGAAATCTGAGAATCCCATCTCTTCGATCTTTGCGATCTGCTTTGACGCAGCCGGTTCATACACCACATCTCTTGCACCATAGATTTCCTGTGCGATCGTACGGATTTTATCTTTCAGAGAAAGTTCTTCGCTGTAAAGTGGATGGAAATGGCTTTCCTTTGTCTCCAGCGTCTCCAGTACTTTCTCAGCCAGTGCGATGCCGCCTTCTCCGCCTTTTTCCCATACTTCTGAAAGTGCAAACTCACAGTTATGGTCATGACAGAATTTTTCAATAAATGCATTCTCTGCATCCGTATCTGATACAAAAGAATTCAGCGTAACAACAACCGGCACACCATATTTCTGAATATTTTCAATATGCTTTTCAAGATTTACAATTCCTTTTGCAAGTGCATCTAAATTTTCTTCTGCAAGATCTGCCTTTGCAACACCGCCATTGTATTTTAATGCACGTACTGTTGCGACCAGGACAACTGCATCCGGCTTCAATCCTGCCATCCGGCACTTGATATCAAAAAACTTCTCGGCTCCAAGATCTGCACCGAACCCTGCCTCCGTCACTGCAATATCGCCAAGCTTCAGGGCCATCTTTGTGGCACGCACACTGTTGCATCCATGTGCGATATTGGCGAACGGTCCACCATGGACCAGTGCCGGTGTATGTTCCAGTGTCTGAATCAGATTTGGCTTGATTGCATCTTTCAAAAGTGCAGTCATGGCACCGGTTGCCTGCAGATCATCTGCTGTCACCGGATCTCCATTAAAATTATAAGCGACAATAATTCTTCCCAGACGCTTCTTAAGATCAGCAAGATCATCTGCAAGGCAGAGAATTGCCATAATCTCGGAGGCGACTGTAATAACAAAATGATCTTCTCTTACCATTCCGTCGGTCTTTCTTCCAAGACCAACTACAATATTCCGCAGGACACGGTCATTCATGTCCACGCAACGTTTCCACACGATCTGACGTGGATCGATCCCCAGGGCATTCCCCTGCTGGATATGATTATCAAGCATTGCTGCCAGCAAATTGTTGGCAGAAGTGATGGCATGAAAATCTCCCGTGAAATGAAGATTCAGATCCTCCATCGGAACCACCTGTGAATAACCGCCACCGGCTGCTCCTCCTTTGATTCCAAAGCATGGTCCAAGAGATGGTTCGCGTAATGCGATCACTGATTTTTTGCCAAGCTTTGCAAATGCCTGTCCAAGACCTACAGAAATTGTCGTCTTTCCCTCTCCCGCCGGGGTCGGATTAATGGCTGTAACAAGAACCAGCTTTCCGTCCTCGCGGTCCTTGATCCGTTCCCAGAGTTCATCAGAAAGCTTTGCTTTATACTTTCCATAAAATTCCAGTTCAGCCTCTGCGATCCCTGCACCCTCTGCCACCTCTCTGATGTGCTTCATTTCTGCTTCCTGAGCAATCTGAATATCCGTCTTCATTCCTGTTTCCTCCTTGTTCATCCCTCTTATTTTCAATAACATCCTCACACTTTCATGCAAGTTCTGTAAACTACGATTCCTGCTTATTTTCCGCTATGTATGCGTCAAATTCTTCTTTTGACATAAGAACTTTTCTCGGCTTTGTCCCCTCTTCGGGACCGACAACTCCTGCTTCTGCAAGCTGATCCATGATCCTTGCAGCACGGTTGAACCCAATCTTGAACATTCTCTGGAGCATTCCGATCGAAGCCCTGTCTTTGTCAATGATCAGTTGTCCTGCTTCTGTAAAATAGACATCCCTGTCATCTGTATCCTCCGCAGATACTCCTGAAATGGATGTCGGAACATCTGCAGTCATCATATGTTCTTCCAGTTCATTACTGTAAGCCGTACTTCCATTTTTGTCAATCAGATAATCTACAACTTTCTGAACTTCTTTATCAGAGACAAAGGATCCCTGCACCCTCACCGGCTTTGGATAACCGGATGGATAGAACAGCATATCTCCTTTTCCCAGCAGCTTTTCTGCCCCGTTCATATCAATGATCGTACGCGAATCCACTCCCGATGAAACTGAAAATGCAATTCTTGACGGCATATTTGCCTTGATCAGTCCCGTGATGACATTCACTGACGGACGCTGGGTTGCAAGGATCAGATGAAGCCCCGCCGCACGTGCCAACTGTGCAAGACGACAGATCGCCCCCTCCACTTCTCCGGGAGCTACCATCATCAGATCTGCAAGCTCATCAATGATGATAATGATCTGTGGAAGTTTTTTCTTTGCATCTTCTCCGGTCTCACCTCTCAGGACTTTTTCATTGAATCCTTTCAGGTCCCTTACATTGTACTCAGCGAAAAGCTTATAACGCTTTTCCATCTCGGCAACTGCCCAGTTCAAAGCCCCGGCAGCCTTTTTCGGATCAGTTACAACCGGAATCATCAGATGCGGGATTCCGTTATATACACTCAGTTCTACAACTTTCGGATCTACCAGGATCAGCTTCACATCTTCCGGATCTGCTTTGTAGATAATGCTCATGATCAGGGTATTGATGCAGACAGATTTACCTGAACCTGTCGCTCCTGCGACAAGGAGATGCGGCATCTTTGCAATATCTGCCACAACAACTTTTCCTGCAATATCTTTTCCAACTGCAAAGGAGATCGGTGATCTGCTGTTCTTGAACTCATCGGACTCCAACAGATCTCTCAGCATAACGGCTGTATTTTCACTGTTCGGGACTTCAATCCCGACAGCAGCTTTTCCCGGTATAGGAGCTTCGATCCTCAGATCAGCAACAGCAAGATTCAGCTTGATATCATCTGCCAGCCCGACAATCTTGCTGACTTTCACTCCCTGTTCCGGCTGCAGCTCATACCGGGTCACAGACGGACCACAGCTTGCATTGGTGACATGAACCCCTACTCCAAAGTTCTGAAGTGTCTGCTCCAGCTTTAATGCTGTGGCACGCAGATGTGCATCGGAATCTCCACCGCCCTTTTTCCCTTTTACCAGAAGATTCATCGGTGGAATGCGGTAAATCTTCTGCGGCTGCTCTTCCATTGCTCTGACAGACTGCTCTACACTGGCTGTCTCGGCTGCAACTGCCTGTGCATTTTCTTTCGTATTTTTCCTGTTCCGTCTGGCCGGCATCTCCTGCGGATCAGATGACATCTGCATTGCATCAGGTACTCCTTCTTCAGCAGATCTTTCTGTTCCGGTCATCTCTGTCTCTTCTGCTGTAAGCGGTTCTGCACGGTTAATAACAAACCGCCCCGAATCCGATTCTTCGCTATCTCCTCCGTCAGGGACTGCTCCTTCCGGGATCAGTTCCTGGATCTCAGGAGATTTTCTCCACCTTCTGCTTTTTCTCTCCCGCGGTACTTCCTCTTCTCCTTCCCCATGTAAAAGAGTCGTTGCAAAAGAAACACCTCTTGCCTTTTTCTCTTTTCCACCAGGAGCTCCTGCTCCGCTCTCTTCTGTCTCCTGAGCTGTCTGCCGCTCTCTTTCTTTCCTTTCCCGCTCTTTCGTACGGATCACTGCGGTTTCCTGTCTCTTTCTTTTTGCCTCTTCATACGCGACTTTGCTTTTCCGTCCGATGGGAGACAGAAGAGAACGCTCTGTGATCAGGATAATACTGATGATTCCCAGTACAACCAGGATCACACCGGCACCGATCTTTCCAAAAAGCGGACAAAATAACCGGATCAGACAGCCTCCTGCAAAACCTCCTGCATTCTTATGCTCACTGGATGCGACATAATAAGAAAATAATGTTGCATTTTTATCGTATGGATGGAACAAAAGCTCAATCATTCCGCACAGGATCAGAAATAATGCAGCAACTGCTCCTAATTTTATGTAAGCATGGGAATTTCCCTTATTGGAAATTCCAAATGCAACTGCTCCAAATAAGATAAACGGCAGAAAATATGCCATAAATCCGAAAATGCCAAAGAATAACGATGACACCGTCTTGCCTACAATTCCCCCCAGTCCAAAATTACTGAGGACAAGAAGGATACACACTGCAAGCAGTCCCAGAATGATGATCTCCCCTCTGATCTCATTCTGGTTCTGACTTTGTCCGGATTTCTGCTGCGTCTTCTTTGCCGTACTTTTTGTATTCTTCTTTCCTTTTGTTGACTTCGCAGCCATATAATTCCCCCTTATTTTCACATACTTATTTTAGTATACCATCAATTTTTTTTAGTGTCATCAAAAAAATGATCCGGTTTTTCCTGCTTCTTTTTTCTTCTCTCCTCATCGATCAGTTCATGAAGTTTCTGAAACGCTTCATGAATCCCTCCCACTTCATCGATCATTCCCTCTCTGACAGCCTCCTCTCCCTCCAGCATTGTCCCCACATCTTTCACGAGCTGCGTTGAATCCAGCATCAGCTCCACGATCCGTTCCTGGGAGATATGAGAATGGGACGCAATGAAGCGGGTAATGCGGTCCTGGGTACGCTCCATATTTCGATAACTCTGGATCACTCCGATGAACATTCCAGAAGAACGCACCGGATGAATAATCATCGTGCCTGACGGGACAATAAAAGAATAATCTGCAGATACAGCCAACGGTCCTCCGATAGAATGACTTCCTCCAAGGACCAGTGATACGGTCGGTTTTCCAAGGGATGCGATCATTTCTGCAATTCCAAGTCCGGCTTCTACATCCCCGCCCATTGTGTTTAAAAGGATCAGTACTCCTTCGATCTCATCATTTTCTTCTGCCTCCGCAAGCCGTGGGAGCAAATGTTCATACTTTGTAGCCTTTGTATTTCCGGATACATTCTCATGTCCTTCAATCTCACCGATGATCGTCAGAAGCTGAATCCCATACGGGTTTCCCTTTTTTCCCAGTTCCATCGTCCCCATTTCGCGAATCTCTTCATTTTCCTTATTTCTCTGCTCCTGTTTTGTATCCATTTTTTCTGTTCCCATAGATTCCACCTCCTGCAAGTTCTGAACCATAGTATGAACAGATTTACAATAAATATGTAGGAATACATACAACAGTCCAGGGCAGAACATACGATCTGTATAGACACTCTGCCACTGTCAGTTTTTCCTTCATACCCCGGTATAAAAAAGAAGATACAAATGTATCCAATTTACACTTGTACCTTCTCATCGTTATTAATCTTCCAAAGCCTGCTTTACATCAGCGATCAGGTCTTCAATATTTTCAATTCCAAGACTGAAGCGGATCAGATCCGGCTGTACTCCTGCCTCCAGAAGTTCCTGCTCATTCATCTGTCTGTGTGTATGACTTGCCGGATGCAGGACACAGCTTCTTGCATCTGCCACATGCGTCACAATAGCAACCAGTTTCAGCTTATCCATCATTTTCACGGCAGCTTCTCTTCCACCCTTTAATCCAAAAGTGATGACACCACAGCTTCCATTCGGCATATATTTCTGCGTCAGATCATAATACTTATTGCCAGGTAACGACGGGCAGTTTACCCATGCTACTTTTTCATGTCCCTGCAGATATTCCGCCATCTTAATTGCATTTTCACAATGTCTTGGCACACGCAGATGCAGACTCTCCAGTCCAAGATTCAGGAGAAATGCATTCTGCGGTGACTGGATCGATCCTAAATCTCTCATCAACTGGGACGTTGCTTTTGTGATATAAGCACCTTTTCCAAATTTTTCTGTATAGATGATTCCATGGTAAGTCTCATCCGGTGTTGTCAGTCCGGCAAATTTATCTCCGTAAGCAGCCCAGTCAAAATTACCGCTGTCCACGATCGCACCCCCGACTGTCATGGCATGCCCATCCATATATTTTGTGGTGGAATGCGTTACAATATCCACACCAAACTGAAAAGGCTTACAATTGATCGGTGTCGGGAATGTATTATCCACGATCAGCGGAACTCCGTGTGCATGTGCAGCCTTTGCAAATTTTTCAAAATCCAGTACCACAAGCGCCGGATTCGCAATGCTTTCTGCGAGAACACATTTTGTATTCTCCTGAAATACTGCATTCAGTTCTTCTTCGCTGCAGTCGGGATCGATGACCGTACAGGTGATCCCCATGCGCTGCATGGTGACTGTCAGCAGATTGAACGTACCTCCATATACACTGGAAGACATGATCACATGATCTCCCGCACCGCAGATATTAAACACTGCGTAATAATTGGCTGCCTGTCCGGAAGATGTCAGCATGGCTGCTGCGCCGCCTTCCAGTTCGCAGATCTTCTGTGCCACACAATCATTGGTCGGATTTTGCAGTCTGGTGTAGAAATAGCCTTCCTCTTCCAGATCAAATAACCTTCCCATCTGCTCGGTCGACTCATATTTGAACGTCGTCGACTGATAGATCGGCAGTATTCTCGGCTCACCGTTTTTTGGCTGCCAGCCTGCCTGTACACAGAGTGTTCCTTTTTTGTATTCTTTGCTGTTTTCCATAGTTTTCTCCTAAAATAACCCCAGTATTTTTTTGTGAAATCCGCTGTTGATCGTCTCAAAGGTCGCAGCCTTTATCTTACTGCTTTTAAAGGTTTTCGCCCATGTCTTTTCAATCGCTTTGACCAGCGGCTTATAGTAGCTGTTCCTGCATTCCAGAATTGCCGGAAATACATAAGCAACCATAAACAGATTACAGTTTCTCTGCCACGCCTCTTCTTCTCTTTCGTTACGGAACCCCGCCTGCTTTTTCTGCTCTGCCGCACAGCTGCAGATCTGCCCTGCGATTTCTTTACAGAAATCTTCTATATTTTTTTCTTCTGCCGGGCAGGTACTGTCACAGGAATCAAAAAACACTTTCACTTGCGACTGGTAATCTTCAAAAGCAGCAGGATAACCGGACGCATAGAAGTGATCCAGATATGCCTGTTTTTCCGCAAACAGCTCCGCTGCATTCATCTTATTCATCCCAGTTATGATATACTGCCTGTACATCATCATCTTCATCCAACAGATCCAGTGTACGGTTCAGCTGTTTAATATCATTTTCATCCGTCAGTGTTACGTAATTCTGTGGGATCATGGTAACTTCCGCAGATGCCATTTCAATCCCTGCATCCTTGATCGCATCATAAACAGGCTGGAAATCATCCGGCTGTGTGAGGATCTCATAGCTGTCATCCTCTTCCGCGAAATCTTCCGCACCTGCATCCAGTGCAAGCATCATCAGATCATCTGCTTCCATATCACATTCTTCCTTATCAATGATGATCTGTCCCTTTTTATCAAACATGAAAGAAACACAGCCCTGTGTTCCGATGCTTCCGCTTCCTTTTGTGAAGGCACTTCTGACATTTGCGGCTGTACGGTTTTTGTTATCGGTCAGCGCATCTACGATGATCGCGATTCCACTCGGACCGTAACCTTCATATGTAACATGTTCGTATACGACATTGCCGTTATCACCGGCTGCTTTTTTAATACCTCTTTCGATCGTATCATTCGGCATATTGTTTGCCTTTGCTTTTGCAATAACGGTAGCAAGCTTAAAGTTATTTGCCGGATCC
>OIYT01002474.1_pt1 | contig 11207 bp, 9 predicted proteins | sample 1588201 | NCBI WGS metagenome assembly OIYT01 (sample SAMN03283260) | human gut metagenome | biome: human-associated habitat; material: feces | host: Homo sapiens | place: USA | collected 2013
CCGCCGTGGGGACTGACGACCGGAATCCGTCCGATAAAAAAATTCACTGCTCTTATGCGCAGCGGTCTGTCACGTGAACAGATATTTGATACTCTGTCAGAAAAATATGAAATATCACCGGAAAAGCTTGATATCGGATATATCACAGCATCAAACCAACTGCCAATACTTGACAGAATCGACCCCGGAGCTGTCAGTCTGTATGTTTCTATCCCCTTTTGTCCCACACGATGCAGCTACTGTTCATTTGTTTCTCATTCCATGGACTCGGCGGTAAAATTAATGCCGGACTATGTAAAAATGCTTTGCAGGGAAATCGAAATAACCGGAAGAATGGTAAAAGAAACAAATACTAAAATTGATACTATCTATTTTGGCGGAGGAACTCCCACTTCGCTTTCTGCAAAAGATCTGAAAACTATCATGGAATGCATTACGCAAAATTTTGATCTCGACAATATACGTGAATACAGCGTTGAGGCAGGACGTCCTGATACTATAACCGAAGAAAAATTAAGAGTTATCAAGGAACTGGGTGCCGAAAGAATATCGGTCAATCCGCAGACTCTTAATGACGATGTGCTTCGTGTGATAGGAAGAAATCACTCCGGCGCTGATGCCTTAAAGGCATTTGAACTTGCAAGAAAGGTCGGATTTGACAACATCAATACCGACCTTATCGCAGGACTGCCGACTGAAACTCCGGATAGTTTCAGAAACACTCTTGACAGGATAACGGAACTTTCTCCGGAAAGCATAACCGTTCACACACTGACGCTGAAACGTGCTGCAAATCTGTTTCAGAATGCCAATGAAAATACGGATAACCCTGCTTCCGAAATGGTAAGATACAGTATAGACAAACTGCTTTCCGAAGGATATCTCCCCTATTATATGTACAGGCAGAAAAATACTGTTGATAATCTTGAAAATATCGGATATGCCAGAAAGGGATTTGAAAGCTATTACAATATCTTCATTATGGACGAAACACAGACTATTCTCGGCGTAGGATGTGCTGCTTCTACGAAACTTGTCTATCCGGACGGAAAAATATCACGCATACACAATTATAAATTCCCCTATGAATATATAAGGCAGTTTGACACACTTATGAAAAAGAAAGAGGAGATAAACGAATGTTTGAAAAAAATCAGCTCTTTACGGCAGAAATAGAAGATATAACAAGTGAGGGAAACGGCGTTTGCAGAATTGACGGATTTGCAGTTTTTGTTCCTGATACGGCAATCGGCGATGTTATAAGAGTGAAGATCGTCAAAGTGCTGAAAAACTACGCTTATGGTATTATAGATAAAATAATACAGCCGTCGTCAGATAGAATCGAAAACGATTGTGTGTACTACAAAAAATGCGGCGGATGCGTTTTCCGTCATATTTCTTATGAGGCAGAATGCAGAATAAAAAATAATATTGTTAAAAATGCTTTCAAAAGAATAGGAGGACTTGAACCTGAATTTGAAGATTTTATCAGCGCAGAAAATATTCATGGCTACAGAAACAAAGCTCAGTATCCTGTGGCTGCAATCAACGGCAATGTTATATGCGGATTTTATGCTTCCAGAAGCCATAGAATAGTAAGTCTTACAAAGTGCTCGCTGCAGCCGAAAATATTCACCTGCATACTTGAAAATATACTTGAATATATCAGAGAAAAGAAAATCCCTGCATATTCCGAGGAAACTCATACGGGAATAATCAGGAATATTTATCTGAGAAAAGGTACATATTCAGGAGAGATCATGGTATGTATAGTTGTTAGAAAAGACATATCCCGTCAGCTTTCCGGTCTTTGCAGGAGGATCACAGAAAGATTTCCGGATATAAAAAGTATCGTAATGAATATCAATCCTGACAAAACTAATGTGATCCTTGGAAAAAAATGTATTCTTCTCTATGACAAAGATAAAATTTCCGATATTATGTGCGGAAATAAAATAAACATCTCTCCCCTCTCCTTCTATCAGGTCAATACAATTCAGGCAGAACGATTATATGCTAAAGCTCTGGAATATGCCGCTCCTGAAAAAGATGATGTTATAGCAGATCTTTATTGCGGAGCCGGTACTATAGGTCTTTCTATGGCATCAAGCGCCAGAAAAATAATCGGTATAGAAATTATACCACAGGCTGTCGAAAATGCACGGGAAAATGCTAAGATCAACAATATTGATAATGCGGAATTTTATTGCGGAGATGCCGGAGAAGTATTTAATAAATTGCATGAAAATGGATACTCTCCTGATATTATTGTAGTTGATCCCCCTCGCAAAGGATGCTCGGCAGAAACAATAAGCGTTATTGCCAGAACTTCTCCCCGAAAAATAGTTATGATATCGTGCAATCCAGCAACCGCTGCAAGAGATACAAAAATTCTTACGGAATACGGATACACACCTGTTAAAGTCATCGGCTGTGATTTGTTTCCAAGAACAAGGCACGTTGAGTGCGTAGTTTTGATGTCAAGGAATAAGGCTTAAAAGTGCCTATTTTACGCACTTTTTCGGGTATGCAGCAAAACTGCTCACTCAACTCTCCCCTGTTTTTACTGTATTCGGAAAGACATCAGCGGTCAAAAATCGGCTGACAACATTTCTGCATACTGAACTTAGTGCGTCGAACTGCTAACAGAGGGTTCGGTAGTGCGTCGAACTGCTGTCGTTCGTCAAAATGGACAAAAGTTAGGTGCTTTTTCCTAGTGATGAGAAAAACACCTTGAAAAAATCATTTAAATGTGCTATAATAAAACTAGTATACAAAGCATAGGAGCGTGACCGTATTTAATTCTTGGGTTTTCCCAGAAAGGAGGAAGCGCTATGAGCTTTTTAGTCACTCTCGACTGGAAGTTTGTCCTTGCTTTGGGTGCGGCTGCTGGCGTGGTCATTCTCTCTTTGAAAACTGACTCCGATGCAGCAGGGCAGGTATTAACCAATGTGGTTGATGCTTGTGATAAGGGTGCGGCTGCTGTTTAAAGCAGCCGCTAACTCTTATATAACTAAAGTATATAATTTTAGAATTATGTGTTTTTTCATATAGAGGTGATTAATCATGGATACTTCAAAGCAAAGTACAGAGCAACTAATGAAAATAAATTCCATGCTTTGTCAAGGATTAGCTTCTTCTTTATCGATTGGATGCAATTGGTTAGATGAGTATGCTTGCTGGCGTGATGATGAAAATAACTTTTTTGATCCAATATTAACGATCACAGACTCATTTAATACGAAAATTTCTGGCGATGCTTACAAATTGATTTCGGATGATGAAAACTGTCTTTTATTCTTCGATAACATTAAACTTTCTGTATTCTACAGTCAATCATTACGAGAGTTAGAAAAGCGAACTGTAGAACAAATAATAAGTACAAAAAATCCTATCACAAAAGAAAATATTTTAAAAACATATTTTGACTTTATAGAAAAGTGTAAAAAAAACAAAAATCTTGCCCCAGCAATTGTCATTCTCGATTCAGCAGCTGAAAGTCAAAGTGTACTACATGGTTGCAATACTGTTGATTTATTTATTGCTAATAACACTCTTTTAGAAGTACTAAGATGCACCTCTGTAGAATCTATTTTTTTGTTATTCACATATTGGCGTATAACTCAAAAAGATAACTTACTTTCACAATTATTGATTTCCATATCTGAGTATTTAAAGTCGCATTTTTATGCATATGAAGATCCAGATATGCATCTTGACTATGATATACATTCTCTTTCTATTATAAAAAAACTTAGAGTAATTCAGCATTGGGCAAAGTTAATCACATTTCATACTAAAGGAATAATGGAAAAATACAAGGAAATGGAGTGGCTATTACCTGTTGATATTCTTGTCGATAACTTTTCATTAACAAATCAGATATCTAAATACGAGATGCTAAAATACAAATTATTATTTGAATCCGATATAAATGAAACAGTTCAAAAAAAAGCCATTTGTAACCACAGCTATGTAATCTGGATTAAAACAACTGATATCATGCATATTTTATACGAGGTATCTACATTACTTTATCATCTTCCTAACAAAAAAATAAAACAGCTAAATACAAATAAGAATACGCTTTTAGATATACAAGATAATTTTCTAAAACTTCGTGATGAGTATACTCGAATTATATTTAAACACAGATCGTTTTATAATAATAACCGCAGTGAATTTAATACTTCAATTTCTAAAGCACAAGAAAGCGATGCTGTTCAAGTTGATAAATCCGTTGATGATATTCTTCAACTGACATCTGGTTTTTTAAATGATGATATAGATTCTCTTCTTCATGCCAAACAACAATATATAGATCATCTTTCGATTTTCATTACGGAGGATCGAGAAAAAAAGCTTGATGAATATATTTTTAAAGTAGCTAAGAAAATTCAAGAGCAAGTTAAGCAATTAAGTATATATGACGTGCTCTATGCCCAGGTTACAGAAGAGTTTAAAAAGTTTTCAGAACACCTTCTTTCTTTTCCAGATATCTTCTGTTCATTAGCATCAGCAGAATACCTTTACTCAAAATATGTTAAGGGACATCCGAATAACGAAAAATTTGACTATAGTTGCATTTCAATAATGTATTACAAGTCATTGGAAGATTTTGTTAATAAACTAGTTTACAGTAGATATGTTGACGTAGTGCTTGAGCCTAATAAAGCTGTAATTATCAATAAGAATGATAAAACAGCGTATAAAATATTTGTTTCTGACAAGAGGAAATTTTATGATAGTAAAAATCAATGCATGAAAAGAACTTGTGAAATAGGAAATCTTGGTTTCTTGTTAGAGAATATTAATCAAGAAACGAAATTTAAAGCATACTTACAAACAATATTTCCTTCAATTAATATAGATAGCTTAATAGCGTTTGGTAGAAAACTTAAAGGTACTGCACCATTCAGAAATAAAGCTGCCCATGGAAATGATATCATTACTTATCAAGAAGTTTGCACAGATAAAATCAAAGTCTTTTCTGATAATACTGAAGAATATAGAGGGCTCATATTAGAACTATTAGAAATATTATATAGCTAGGTAAACAGTCCCACACCGATAAATATCGATGCAGGACTTACTATCTATTCACTTCTCCACACTAACCCCCACACCCGACTTAAAATAAAACTCCAACTCCTCATCATACACCACAACTTTCTCCAACAGCTTTTTTACCAGAGTTTCATCAAAATCCGTAACCTCCCCGCTTTGCTTTTCAATAAACTTCCGCAGTTCCTTTATTCTCTTCTTATGCTCCGATTTTGCCGTACCATCCATATCCGTCTGTGCCTGTAATTCACGCAGGCGCAGGATCTCCTCGGTGATATCGTCATAATTCTCACGATGCTCTGTCCGGTTGATTAACTCCTGCTGCAATGCAGCCATTTTCGCCGCCAAAGCCGCCGCACTTTCCGGATTTGCCTCGTTGATCGCTGTTTCCAGATTCACCTTCAGCCGTTCCAGATAGGCATCGCTGTTCCCAACCATTTCGTTCAGTGCATCAAGAAAAGCTGACTTCAAAGTTTCTTCGTTAACAGTTCTTGCACGGCACTCGTCTTTATGCTCCAACCTCGTGAGGCATCGCCAAACAACGCTTTTCTTGCCTCGGTTGTTCCAGTGGATTCTCCTGTACTCCCCGCCACATCCGGCACAGAACACAATTTGTGAGAATGCGTGTCTGGCACTGAAACCTTTCTTTTTTACATTCTGCTCACTGCGACGTGCCATTTCCTCCTGCACCATCAGGAACAGCTCTTTCGGAATGATCGCCTCATGATCTCCCTCAAGGTAATATTGCGGCTGCATCCCGGTATTTTTGACTCGCTTTTTATTCAGAAAGTCCACCGTACACGTCTTTTGCAGAAGTGCGTCACCCATATATTTTTCGTTCTCCAGTATCTTGCGGATCGTTGTATCATGCCATTTTTCTTTCCCACGAGAGGTCAGAATACCGTCACGCTCCAATCCTTTTGCGATTTTCTTGCAGCTTGCTCCCTCAAGATATTCCCGGAAAATCCGCTTGACAATTTCCGCCTGTCCCGGATTGATAACCAGTTTCCCGTCCGCATTCTTATCATAACCGAGAAAATTTCTTGCATTGACCATGACCTTGCCCTGCTGAAAACGATAGCGAATGCCGATCGTCACGTTTTTGCTGAGGGATTCCGACTCCTGCTGAGCCAGCGATGCCATGATGGTCAGAAGAACCTCGCCGCGTGAATCAAGCGTATTAATCGATTCTTTTTCAAAATAAACGGGAATGTTCATCCCTTTCAGCATACGGATGTAATTCAAGCAATCCACGGTATTTCGGGCAAAACGACTGATGGATTTTGTGAGTATCATATCAATGAGACCGTTTTTGCAGTCCTCAATCATTGCATTGAACTGCTCCCTGCCTTTTGTCGAAGTAGCGGAGATTCCCTCATCCGCATATATTCCCACAAGCTCCCATTCAGGCCTGGAACTGATGTAATGATTGTAATGCTCGATCTGCATTTCGTAGCTGGAAGCCTGTTCCTCGTTGTCAGTTGAAACACGGCAATAGGCGGCAACACGCAGCTTTTTGACTTCTTCTTTCGCCGCATTGTTGCCTTTCTGCGGCTTTGCAGGAATTTTGATAATATTCATTTTACCACCCCGATCAAACTGTAAATATATTCCGCCTGTGCAATCGGATCATCATATTGCATAAGCGGCTCGGAAAATTTAAATTCTGTGTACATAGTAAATTTTTTCTGTTGTTTCCGGCTGACGTGTTTTTCCGCCCTGCGGAGCAGTTCAGCATTTGCTTCTGCAAAAGTCTGCCGGCTGATGATTGCAGGGTGGAACTCGTCTCCGGTATAGCTGAAATTGCGTATCATACGCTTTACTGTGCTGTGAACCATTGGCTTTCCAGCATGAATAGCGGCATCATGCAGGCTTAATCCCGAAATATAGCTATTAAAAATATTTGCAACGACTTCTGCCTCAACCTCATCAACAACAGTCATTCCGTTTTCTATTTTGTATCCGAACATAACTCCTCCTTTAGCGTCAGCCCGCATTTTAGTTTGAAACCAATGCAGGTTCTGGTGTATACGATAATGCTGTCAACATATTCTGAAAAAATCTCATCGCTGAATTCCGTCTGCATTTCTAGCGATTCAACCAGATGCAGTAATTTTTCAGTTTCTTTCACATTGCCGTTTACAGCGATATTTTCAAGATTTTTCAGCTCTGCCCGATATTCCTCATTCTGCCGTTCAATCTGCCGGAGTTCACGGGTATACATCGTACTGTCAAGAAATCCGCCGACACGGAGCTTTCGCAGCTCATTTTTTCTTTCGGCATTCCGCTGAATCCTGCTTTTCAGTTCAGGGACTGACCGGAGACTTCCGACAGTATCGGAGTTTTTCAGTGCTTCATGATACGGTAATAATACCTGTTTATAGGCGAAAATCAGCTTGTTCAGCATGGTCACAAATGCTGCTTTTATCGCTTCATCCTTAATGAACATCATGGAGCAAGATTTTTTGTCGTTCAGGTGCGTCGTACACGCCCATGCAATGCAGGAACTCTGGGTCTGCCGCTTGAATTTTCCTCCACACTCACCGCAGATTATCATGCCGGAAAAAGGGTATTTATTGTGATACTTTCCGCTGTTTTTGGCAATATTTCGCTCATCACTGTGCATCTGAAGCATCAGCCGAGCCTTTTCAAAATCCTCCTTGCTGACGATTGCTTCATGATGCCCCTCGGCAAAATAGCTGTCCGCTTCACCATGGTTATGGTGCCGCCTGAAATTGCTGTCCGTATAGGTTTTCTGAAAAATTGCAGCACCGTAATATTTTTCGTTTGTCAGCATTCCCTTGACCGTAGAACCCGACCATTTTCCGCCTTTTCGGGTTGGGATCTTCCTTTTTTCCAGCATTTTTGCAATAGCACAGGTTCCCATCCCATTCAGGGCGGATGCAAAAATAAGGCGTACAACATCGGCTTCTTCCGGATCGATGACCATGCTCCCGTCTGCGGCTTTTTTGTAGCCATATGGCGGATATCCGAATTTGAAAGTACCTGCTTCAATTCGCTGCGTGACCGACCATTTCACATTTTTAGAAATGGATTCCGATTCATCCTGCGCCATGCTGCTGAGAATTGACAGTAGCAGTTCGCTCTCCATAGTACTGGTATCCAGATTTTCTTTTTCAAAATAAATCGGAATATTGTAAGATAACAGCTCACGCACCAATGACAGGCAATCCGTTGTATTTCGGGAAAATCGGCTGATAGATTTGGTCAGAACATAGTCAACTTTTCCGGTGCGGCAGGCGTATAGAAGTGCCTGCAAACCGTCACGGGTTTCAGCCTTTATTCCGCTGAGACCGAAATCATAAAATATGCCTGCAAACTCCCAGTTGTCGTGAAGATTGATCCACGTTTCATAATGCAATTTCTGCGTTTCAAGGCTCTCTTTCTGATCTTCATTTTCTGTACTAACACGGCAGTAGGCAGCCACACGGAGCTTTTTTACTGCAACAGGCTGTGCTTCAATTTTTCTAATTTTCATAGCATACCTCCTTTTGTCAGTATACCATATTAAATCGTTTTCGCTGATTTATCAAGTGTTTTTGGAAATAAGTCCGCATACAGCGGAGAGAAAGATTGGCGGTTTAATTCGGTTAATTTGTCATACTCGACAAAGGAAATCAGACCATTTTTGTAGAGCAGTTCTGTAATTTTCTGTGCTTTGTGATAGTTTATTTCATCAATAATTTTCTGCTGTTCCATATTGCACCTCCGGATTTTCAGTCTATGTACAGCACCTCCCTGATAAAATATGTAAAGGGCAGATTGCTCTGCCCCGATGAGTTATTCTTTTGTCAGCGTTCCTTTGTAGATTTCATTGCCGATAGTGATAGTCACATTGGCGGATGTTGTGTCAGGTTCAGGTGTAGTATCTTTGCCATAGCCGTTCATTCCTTTGTTCTTAATAACAGCCGGGAAATCAATATAGGCTGTGTCAAGGTCAACATTGCCGTTAATACCGTCAACTTTATCCTCAGAGGAATACTGCCAGATTCCGTAAGCACCGCTGTAATTGGTCTTATCAGTCCAGTGTGCCAGCCAGATGGTATAGCGTGATTTGATATCATCCGCAGTATGCGTTGTGAGAGAAGACGCCGAACCGTACAATCCGACAAAATATCCGGCAGATTCAACTCTTTCAAGAAATGCTTTCATGATTGCGGAGACCTTTTCTTTTCCGAGTTCAAATTGCTTTTTCTCCTCTAAATCGAAATACACAGGCATTTCAAACTGCTTACCCTCAATAATTTTGAGAAACACATCCGCTTCCAGCCTTGCCTCTTCCGGTGTCATGGCATAGGAGTACCAGTAAGCCCCGATAGGCATATTCACAGCCTTTGCATTTTTGTAATTCTCCTCGAACCTTGCATCTTTCTGCGACAATTCACGCCCATACCCTGCACGGAGAATGGCAAATTGGATTCCGGCATTTTTTACTTTCTGCCAGTCGATACTGCCGTTGTGAACGCTTACGTCAATACCTTTCATAAGAGGTTCGTTAGTCTTTGAAATACCGAAATACTGGTAAAAATCACTTGTCACAGTGCTGTTGCCCTTAATCTCATCACCGTACCATTTTGAACCAGTGCGAACATCCACATGGGTGTAGATATATTTCTCATTGATGTTCGCAATGCCACCAAAACCAATATCTTGAGTCATACAGCAGACGGTCTTACTGGAAATAGGCTGTCCGTCCTGACCGTAACAGCAGATATCCGCCGCATTGCCCTTGGTGTGCTGTCCTGAACCTGAACCTCCTACATTTTTATCATGAGCAGTACATCTGTAACCGGAAGTTACGATAATTTTAGAGCAGTTAAGAGCAGAATAGAGCTTTTCGAGGTTAGTGATAAGCTCCTCTGCAATCAAAATATCGTGGGATTGTCCGCATTTACACTTAAATTCCTGCACATTGAAATGCGGTGAAAGCTGCGATTTATCGCCAGATTCATACTTTTTAACCATGCTTCTTGTCCTCCTTGTTTTCCTTCTCATTTTCTTCCTCATCATCGTCTAAAGCATCAATCATCTGCTGAAAACTGCTGTCCATTTTGCTTGTTTTCTTTTGCAGAACCTCAATTCCCTTTTTGATTGCATCGGGATAGGGAATGCCAATCAATGATGTGTTCTCGATAATCGACAGCAGTTCATTCATGCAAAAACCGATACAGGTCGCATCACGGATATACGTTGCCCCGATCAGGATATCCATGCGGACGGCAGCGACAATGATGAGCAGCGTACAAAACTTTTTTGCAAGTCCATACCAGCCTGCCTTGGAACTAAGCCTACCGGTCTTGCTATGCTTGGATTTGCCGAGAGCTGCGGAGATGAGTCCGGTCGTAAAATCAACTGCCATAAAAATAACGAGTGTAATCATTGCCGTATCCCAACCGCCCAGCAGAGCTGCAAAAAAGCCGCCGATCATCCCGGCGGCAGTGCAAATATTTTCTTTCATGTGATTCCTCCTCTTCATTTACGTGACCTCCAGAACCTTAATATTTCGGATATACGGATGTGTATTGTCAGTCACAGCTTTCCACGCAAGATAGTAGTCACCGCTTGCGATATCTTCGCACGGCAAAAGCACAGAAGTGTAATTCTCGACCGATTGCAGCCAATTGAACGGCACAGTAATTGCATTGTCTTTCTGAATTTCTTCATAAATATATCTTGCGGTTTCAGACGGCTGCATAGTTTGAGAACTCTTCGGAACTAACCACATTTCTCCGGCATCCGATGCTCCGGAGCGATAACTGATAAGCAGCGATTTTGTCGGGGTGATACGCACAGATTCCGTACACATGGTGTAAATGACAGCACCCCAGTTGAAATCGGGCTGATTATAGAAAAGGGCATAGTCATTTTCAGTACAGCAGAAATTAGGGTAGGACTCCGAAAAGCCGTTCAGAGAGCGATAACCGTCATTATAAAAGGTGTAGATTTTTTCGCCGTAATTAGATAATGCATCAGCCCCTGAATGAAACAGCGTGACAGCAGTATCGGAGGAGTGCAGATTGTCAATCTGAGCTTGCAGGGATTCCACCGTTTGCAGGAGATTGGCGATATTTTTCTCGTTGGAAACGATTCCGGCGGAATTGTTATCACACTTTCCCTTGAAA
>OIYT01002480.1_pt1 | contig 11189 bp, 7 predicted proteins | sample 1588201 | NCBI WGS metagenome assembly OIYT01 (sample SAMN03283260) | human gut metagenome | biome: human-associated habitat; material: feces | host: Homo sapiens | place: USA | collected 2013
GTCACATCAAGATCGGCCAGTGCGGCTTTCTTCGTTTCGGTGATCTCCCAGATGTCATTTCCGTAGATTTCCAGTCCGAACTGTTCGGCAAGATAGCCGTAGACTGCATAGGTGCTGGCCTCGTCCGTGAGACCGGCCATAACAATGGCGTCGCCATAGGTCAGGAGCTTATAGCCGTCGTTTCCAAGCTCGCTCTGTTCCAGACGCATTCCACTGGCTTTGAAAACGGCAGTTTCTCCGATGGAAAGATACTTACCCTTGACGTTCTCGGTTTGTGTCGTGATCTCCAGATTCGCGCCCGTGGCCTCCTTGAAAAAGAATTGCAGGTCGCTTGCCGCAAAGCGAAGCTGGCTCGAGGCGTTCTCCGGAATCAAAATACGGTAAGGCGACACGCCGTTTTTCACGACGTAGGTCGCCGTCGTGCCGTTCTCTCGTCCGCAGGCGGCAAAGCCGGCGAACAGGATAACGCACAAAAGCAGGCAGAGGATGCGTTTGATTGGATGATTCATCACTTTGCCTCCTTAGTCCTTAACGACGATTTCATGCGCCGCGATCTGATAGTTACTGCATTCGTCGGAAACATAGAACAAGATTGTGTAGGTTCCCGCGCGCTCGGGCACAAAGGACAAAGCGTCCTCATTCAGCTTGAACAGATTGTAGTTCGGCTCGCGCACGATCACGCTGACGCGCAGGGTCTGGCTGTGGTCATCGCTGACCTCAGGCAGCGCAAGCGTGATATGTTCGCCCACCTTACCAGTCTTGGGCAGCTTGGGCAGCTCGACCGTGGGCGGTTCGGTCTCCATCGTCTGCACCGTGCAGGCCATAGAGCGCTCCGCGCTTCCGTCGCTGTACTGATAGGTCACATAATAGGTTCCGTAGGTATCGAGCGTCAGCTCGTGCATCGCTTCCGCAGACACGTCTTCGAGGATCATCTCCGTGCCTCTGCGCACAGAGAGCGTAACACTGACATTCGGTGAAAGCACATCCGCAGCGAGGGCGCCCGGCAGCGTCAGGGTATCACCCACCGTTGCTTGCAGCGGAAGCGCACCCTTGACGGACAGCTCCGGATAATTATCGAAAAAAGCATCTCCGCCGGAGAATACCTGATTGTTGATCTTCTGAATCTCAAAGCTGCCCGCATCGTTTGTTTCACAGGAAAAGGTCAGGGTCACTTTCCCGCTGGGGAAACCGCCAAACGCTTCGCCGTTTACGGTCTGCGTGAGCTTACCGAGAGTGCCGCGCGTGGCGTCGGTCACGGAATCGGAACTTTTCTGATAGGTCAGAACCGCCGTAGCCACGCCGTCGTAGGTTTCAACTGTCAGGTCGTTTGCCCGCGCGCCGTTTATGTAAAAAGCCAGCTTGCCGTCCTCTGCCGCTTCGTTCCGCATGAGATCGAAGCGCACCTGAATCTCCGGATCCTGCGCGTCGGCAGCGAGGACCGTAATGCGTTCAACCCCGTTGTTCTCCGCCGCAAGGGAAAGCGTCACGGTGAGCTTGTCGGCCAGCACGGAATTGATAAACCGCAGGGTGGAATCCGTCTGCTCAGTCGCAAAGGCGATTGCGCCGTCCTTCTGCTCCGCCGTAAACATCCCCTGCACCGTGCGGAAATAGCTCGTCCGGTCGGTGCTGTCGTAGCCGTATACCAAAATCGTGTATTCCCGGCTGCTTGTCCCCTTTTCATCCGTTGCGGTGTAAATGAGCTTCAGCTCCGCGTCCCGGCCGTTTGTTTCGGGCGTGACCGTACCGTCGCGGATTTCAAGCGGCGCTCCGTCCAGAGTTGCCGTGACTGTCACGTCAGCCTTCTCGGCACACTGCGCCTCGGGAATGCGAAATACCTTGCCGGACATCAGCGTTTCGGGCATTTGCAGCTCATAGAGGATGGGCGCAACCGCGGGGGCAACATCGATGTCAAAGCGAATGCTCTGCGTAATGCCGAGGTAGTCGGTGAACATATATTCCACCGTGTTTTTACCCACAGCAGTAAGCACAAATTCTTTTTCCGTCAGCGGCGTTTCCGTTCCATCCGGAGAAAGCAGCATGACCGCATAGGTCACTTCCCCGCTGCCGCCCTTGATGTTCTCAGGCTTGGGCAGGCGGAGCTTCTCTCCAGCAAAGGCCGTTGCGGGCAGACCGGAGAACTCCGACGTTACGGCAGGCGCATCCTCCTCGTTTACGGAAAGGAGATTGCACTTATACAGCGTGGCATTGCCGTAGCTGTCCTGCGCGGAGTAGACGGCGGTATAATAGCCCGCGTCGCGGGGAATAAACACACCGTTCTCGACGTTCATCTCAACGCCCGAGGTTGCGTCGCAGCCCTTGAATACATGCAGCTCCACGGGCAAAACGCCCTCAAAAGCATCATAGGCCGTCACTTCGGGCAAGGGATAAGCAATACCGGCGACCGCATAGGGCACTTCGCCGTCTGCGGCCGCATCCAGACGGATGACCGGCGCAACCGTATCTTTTTCCGTTTCTCCGAGGGACCGCCCCGCCACGCTTTCCACGCAGATAAAGTCGTTGCCACTCTGGCGCTCGACGACCAGATACACCTCGCCCGTCGTAAAGCCCTCCCACGCGCGAAGCTGATAATCGGCGTCAAAATCCGCAATCAGGCGCATTTCGCCGTACCAGCCTGCGTAGACAGCCTTTTCCCCGGCATCGTAAGAGAAAATAGCGGGATGCTCCTTACCGACCAGCATCGAAGTCGGGAAATTCGTTTCCGTACCGAAAGCCGCACCGTTATAGAAGCTCTCGCCGCCGAGATGGCCGACAAGGCTCTGGCCTGACGCCGCGGCAACCGAGTAGACCATGTCCGCATTATCGGCAGACCATCGTCCCTGAATTTCAATGTAATTTTTGGAATGATGCGCACCTTGGGCACGACGCGCTCGGCCTCGGTCGCAGCATTGTTCAGGACGATCAGGGGATCGTCCTTTGTCACGGCAGAAAGGTTTAGGATTTTGGAAAACGTGTAGGTTTTCGCAGAGGTTCCGTTCAGCACCACGCCGCGCAGCTCGTCGTCTTCAAAGGGTGTCGTTCCTGCGGGATAGAAGCCGCCGCCTTCGTCATAGAAGCCGAGCGTATCGTCCAGAACGCTTATCTCAAAGGAAAACTCCTGCGTCTGCCCCGCAAAGGACGCACGATAGCAAACGGTCATTCGACCCGCCTGCGGCACAGCCTTTTCCTCGTAGCGGTAAACCGCGCCGTCTGCCATGTTCAGGCTGATCTCCGCCTCCTGCTCGCTTCCCTGCCAGAGGATTTTCGCAGCGGGCGTGGAAAAGGCCTCACTCAGCTTGAGCTGCGTCGGCACGGGCATCTCTGCCACAAAGGAGGCCAGCGCGTCCTCCGCCCGCACCTCGAAGATGTAGGCGTTGGATGCCTCCACGCCCTGAAGGGTAAACAAATAGGTTCCCGCGCCGGAAAGATCAAAGTACGTTCCCTCCGTGTACGCGCCCTCGGCAAGCACATCGCCGCCGCGGCTGACCTGATAGGTCATGTCCATGGCGATGCCGTCCACGGTCTGCGCTGTAACACGCGGAAGGAAAATTCTGGAATAACTGCCGGTCTCCGTCACCGGCGGGCGGTCTTGCAGGAGATAAGCCGCTTCCATCGTCCACCAGTCCCGCGCCGCCGCACCGAGCGGAAGCATCACGCAGACCAGCAGCGCCAAAATCCCTGCAAAGAGCTTCAGTTTCTGTTTCATCAAATTCTCATTCCTCCGTTGTATTAGCCCTTGATACCGCCCATGGTCAGGTTGCCGATCATCTTGTCCCGGAAAATGAAGAACAGGACAAGACACGGCAGACAGACCATCGCGGCTGCGGCCATCTGCATCGGCTCATTGGCAATCGTCGTATAGGCCGATTGGCTGAAGTTGAGCAGCGCGACCGCCATGGTCGGCATGCTCGGAAGATACAGATAGGGCGTCATATAGTTGTTCCAGAAGCCAATAAAGCTCGTAACGCCGATGACCATAATGACCGTGCGGATCAATGGCATACCAATCGTCGTCAGAATGCGGAAATTGCTTGCGCCGTCGATCTTTGCCGCTTCGATATAGCTATCGGAAACGCCGTCATATGCGCCGACGAAAATCAGCGTCGTGCTGTCGAAAATCGCAATGCAGGAATAGAGCAGCATGGGAAAGTTATCGTAGACGCCGATGGTCTTGTGCCAGTCCAGCGACGCGCTGAGGGACACAACGACCGGAATCACCATAATGACCACAATGACGGACTGCACCAGCCGCACAAAACAGAACTTGCGGAATTTCGCCAATACATAGCCTGCGACCGCATGAGTCAGCACCGAAACGAACACATGTCCGAAGGAAAACAGCAACGAATTGATAAGCAACTGCGGCAGATAGACCTCCTGATAGCCGCCGTCCACCTTGATCTGCACGGACAGATAACGAAACGCCCTGACGTAGTTGTCGAAGCGAAACGGGCTGGGAAGGCCGATGTTGTCGATGGCAAAATTGATCTGGCTTTTCAGTGAGGTGGAAAACATCCAGTACAGCGCAAAGATGATCGTCAGCGATTGCGCTGCCAAAACCAGGAACATGATGACCGTAAAGGGAGATTTGAACGCCCCGAAGTACTTGCCCGCGCGTACCCGCAGAGGTGAGCGATAGGGCTTGATTTTCTTGTTTGCAGACATCGCTTTCCTCCCTCAGTCCTCGCTCGGGCCGTATTTGAACATCAGATGCTTGACCAGCAGCGCAAGCGGCGCGACGATCAGGGTAAAAATGATGCTGCCTGCGCTGTTAAAGCCGTAGTCCTTGCTCAGTCCCAGAACGCTCTGGAACATGATGTAGCCGATGGTATAGCAGTTGGTCGGGCCATCCAGCCCATAAAACTCGAACACGTTGCCCTGATTGGTAAAGAAGCCGATCAGGCCCGTCACGGTGTTGATGACAAAAATGGAATAGATCGCCGGAAGCATCAAATGCCAGAACTCCTGCATGCGGTTCATGCCGTCCAGGCGTCCCGCCTCGCGCACGTCCTCGGATACGCTGCCCATCATGCCGGTGTAGATCAAAAGGCCGCTACCGAGCGAAAACCAGACGCTGTAAATGACCAGAGCGAGAAATTTCGTGTTCGCATTGGTCAGAAGCCCCGTGTCCCAATCCAGCAGGTCGGGCAGCACCAGATCCATAAAGTATTTATAGACCATGATCCAGACCATCGTTGCGACCATACCCGGCAGCATCTGCATAAGCTGAAAATACTTTCTGCCCGGTCGCTTCAGATAGATGTAGTAAGAGGACAGCAGCGCCAGCGGCGTCATAAGCCAGCCGAGGCTGTAGAAGATTGCGGAGTTTTTGAGGCCGGTGAGCATATTCGGGTCGCCTGCAAACTTCCGGAAGAACCTTGTGAAGTTGCTGAAGATGCTCATCCCCTCCTCCGCCGGTGTGAAGGCCAGCTTGAACATCGTGACATACTGCATGAAGTTGAACAGGAAAAAGTTCAATATCGGCAGCGCCAGCACCGCAATGCAAAAGATCAGGTCTTTGGTCCGCGCAGGGTCAGAGAGCCGCTTTCGCTTGTATTCTTGTTTTGATATGACTCTGCTCATAGTTTTCTCCATTCTCCGGAGCGTTGGCAGCAGGAATCATTTCATGCTGTCCGGAAGGCTGCGGGTAAAGGTGGTCTGCATTCCCTCGAAGTATTCCTTTGCGGAAACGCCCGCATTGTCACAGAAGAAGGACATCATATTATAGGTTTCCGCAGCGCCCACCTGCGAGCCCATAAAGCCAAGGTACTGCATAAAGATGTCGGCATCCGAGCTGGACTTGTACACGCCGTTGGGCACCTTGAAGATGAATTCGGAATCCGCCTGCGCTTCGAGCAGCATTCTCGTATAATACGGCAGCTTCCCGGCAAGCTCACTCATGTCGCAGTCATAGGGGCGGAAGCAGTGCGAATACTCTGTGAACACCTTCAGGCATTCGTCGGTATGCAGGAAGCGGAAGAACTCCACTGCAATGTCCTTTTTCTCGCTCTGGTTGCTGATGCAGACCGTCCAGCTTCCGGAGTAAGGCGCGATGGTGTGTCCGTCTGCGGAGGAGCCGTCGTCGGCCTTGGGAATGGGCATCACACCGAAGCGGCGGTTTTCCAGCGCGTACTTTTCATCGACCGCCGCCATTTCGGCAAAGACGCTCTCGGACTCGTTGATCCACCAGTTGCCCTCGACGAGCATGGCAATGGGCTTGTTAACCCCCTCCATATTGCTCATCAGGAAGCTGCGCTGCACGCCGGTGTGCGACTCGGCGTAGTTATAAGAGCGATAGGCGGGATTGGAAACCAGATCCTTTGCAAATTTCACGGCGTAGTATTTTCCGGCGGTGCGGTACATATATTCGCTGAAATTGTCCGGCGTGACCGTCACGTTTTCCGTACTCGCCGCATCGAGGACGAAGGTGTTGGCCGCAGATTCCGTGAAATCGGTGCCGGAAATAATCGTGGTCTGGCCGTCATAATCGAAGTTCGTCGCAAAGTCTGCGCCCTCATAGTCCGCGATCACGGAGGCGATGAAATTCGGCAGATAGGAATCGGCATACTGACCGCTCCATGTCAGGGGCGTAATGCCGCGGGCGACCATACGGTCGCAGAGCTTGAAGAAATCGCTGTAAGTCACGGGCAGTCCGTCATCCCATGTGCCGGACTCACCGTCCTGACCGGCGCTCTTTTTGTCCTCCGCAGACTCGACGAAGCCGCCGCCGTCCTTGTACCAGAGGTTGTACTCGTCGAACAGATCTGCGTCGAAGATCAGGTGATGGTAGGACTGGTCATAGGGCACGGCAAAGATCCGGCCGTCCGCCGTGGTGTAGTATTCCGCGAGGGAGGCATTCATCTTGTCCAGAATGGACTTGCTTTCACCGTACTCGCTCAGCGGCGTTGAAACCGCCTCGCTCAGTTCCATCAGTGTGCCGTCCTTGACGAAGTCGTTATAGTTGATGGCCGCGCCGATGTATAGATCCTGCCGGTTGGTCTTGATGTTGGAGCGCAGCGCCTCGGACAGATATTCGTCCTTGCCTGTATCGATCATGATCTGATAATCCTGATGCTTTTCCTCAAAAAGGCGCTTGACCTCCTTCAGCCATGTCAGACCGGCACCGCCGTTGTAATAGCCGACGTAAAGCTGCGTCTTGCCGCTGTCCACGTTCTCGTCAAAGCGGTTCGGGTCGTCGATCTCCGTGCCGGCGCAGCCCGCAAGCAGCGCCGTGCTCAGAAGCGCCGCACCGGCCGTCAGCGCAGCCGTAAGTTTCTTCCAGATCGTTTTCATATCGCATTCTCCTTTTCTTTGTATGGATTCAGGCCGTTATAGCCAGTTCAGAATTCTCTCTGTATCCGTATAATCCGCCGTCAGCGCATGCGCACCGGCTTGTGTCAGGCGGTTTTCCTTAATTGGGTTCAGGCTGGCCGTCAGGTTTTCAAAACGATCCCAGCTTGCAACGCCCAGCGTGACCGCACCAACCTCCCTGCCCAGCCGGATTTCGACCTTTCCATCTCCGACGATCAGCATTTTTTCATCCGGATGGAGCAGCCTGCGCAGCGTCGCCTCCTTGGCGCAGCCGTCTGCGCGGTGCGGCGCACCGGCAATTTCATCGAAAAAGCCGTCCACTTGCAGCGCCTCAGCCTCCGAGCGGACATCGGCATCGTCCGTGCCGCTGGCAAGAAACAGCGGGATGTTCTGCGCCCGCAGCGCCGCAAGAAAGCTCCGGCTGCCGGGCAAAAGATAGGTTTCCGCGTCCGCATCCCCGCTTTGCAGCAACGCTTTTCTTTCCAGAACACGTTCCATGAGCCGTGCATTGAACGCATCCTTATAATCCCACGGGTCAAGTGCTTTTCCGCCGCGCTCGCGCACCTGCCCGGCAAGCCAGCGCATCTGCGCGATGGTCTGAATGCCCGCCGATTCGTCAATGTAACGTTCGGCAAGCGCCGCGACCTCCTGCGGATCGCCCGGAATACAGGCAAGCATATAATCCCGCATGACCTCTTCCCAGCCGCAGCGCAGCTTGGAGATCGTCCCGTCAAAGTCGAACATGACAAAATCGGGTTTAATGATTCGTTTGTGCGGTTCCAGTATTTTCATTCTCAATTCCCCGCCGTCATGCGCGCATAGTCGCAGAGGATGATCTTCTTTTCATCGATCGGCGCGTCGGACGTGATCGTGACGGTCGCTTCCTCCCCAGCCTCCAGATCGAGGTAGTTATCGGAATAGATGCAGCGGTAGTTTTCCGGATGGCTCAGGAAGAGCGACTTGGCAAATTGCTTTGCCTTGATATGTACAGAAATTTTGTTCTCGGCAAGCTGCTGCGTGTGAACCTCATAATCGCTCGCAAACTCTACGTTTCGCCAGAAATTCACGGAATAGAGCGTTTTCACCGGTGCATCACCGATGCTTCCGGTCGCATAGAGATACGTCCCGAACGCCTGCGTCTCGGCCTCGAGCGGAAGCTTTTCCACTGTACCTGCCTCGACGCTTCCTGTGAGCGTCCTGCTCCAAAGGTACCTTCCGTCTATGGTCTTTTCCCCGTATTCCAGGGAAAACGCCCGTTCCTGCCGCGTATCGTTCATGACAAACAGCTCCTGCCGTCCGTTCGCAGCCTGCACAAACGCCGCGCGCAGCGGCGCATAGGCCCGGCGCAGCGCATAATACGCCTGCTTCGGCTCGGTGTAGTAGTCCACGATCGACCATGTCCCCGTCGGCCAGATGTCGCTGAACATCCAGTTGATGATACCGCTCGTCTTGCCGCGCCTAGAGCGGGCATAATCCACCTCGGCAGCAAGCATTTCCGCATGGATCAGCATGGCCTTGGCGGTATAATCCTCCAAGGAGGACGCTGCGCCGTACATATCCGCAACATACATTGCCTGCCGCTCGGCAAAGGGGATCAGAATCGCCGCATAGGGATTGTCGCGCAGTCGGTCGTTCCAGCAGTCGTTCATCGGCCAGCGCTTTTCCTCCGGCATGAACTTCCGGAAAGTCTCCAGAGAGTTCGGTCCCATCACTGCACATTCGGAATAGAAAGAGGTGACGGTTTCGTTCAGGGTCTTTCGATAGTTCACAATGCCGCGCGTCAGGCTCGGCTCGAAGGAATTGCAGTGCGTTTCGCCTGAGCGCCAGTTGTTGCCGACGTCGGAATAGCTGAACGGACTTTGCCGGACATAAGGACGCGTCCGATCGAAGGTTTTGACCAGCCCGTGCAGTGTGTAATCGACAAATTGATCGCCGCGCGAGATTTGCAGTGCGAAGCTGCCGGTTTTCTCATTGCCGCCGCACCAGTAGACGACACACGGATGGACGCGCAGGCGTTTGATCTGCTGCTCGCATTCGTGCAGCGTGTTCTCCACCCAGTCCGGCTTATCCTCCGGAATGTCGCCGCAGGCAAACATGAAGTCCTGCCAGACCAGAATGCCCTCACGGTCACAGAGGTCATAGAACAGCTCTCTTTCGTAGATCCCGCCACCCCAGACGCGCAAAAGATTGCAGTTCCCGTTTTTGGCCAGCATCAGCAGGCGCTCATATTTTTCGTCGCGGATCGCGCCGGTAAAGCAGTCCACAGGAACCCAGTTGCTGCCTCGGACGAAAATATCCGTGTCGTTGATGCGCAGCTTGAAGCCCAGCGTTTCTGCGCCCGTCGGCTTCTGCACCAGCTCGACCTTGCGGAAAGCCAGCGTTCCCTCCGTTTTGCTGACCGCCTCGCCCGCGCGGTAGAGTGTGACCTCGTAGCGATACAGCGGCTGCGCGCCGTAGCCGTTCGGCCACCAGAGCTGCGGCGCTCCAACGTGCAGATTGCAGAAGTTCTTTCTTCCCTCCACAGGGATCGTGCACTCCGCCGCGAGACTGCCGTCCGGTGCAAGCACCTTGCAGACGAGCGTGTCGTCCAGCCGCTGCTCTGCCGTACCGTCGATGGCCACGCCATAGTCGTCCGTCGTCGCATTGATGCAGTAATTCAGCTCGGTGAAGATCGTCACATCGCCGTCCGGATCCGCCCAGTAATTGACCGACTCGATACGGTGCTTTTTGCGGCAGACCACATAGACCGGCTGCCAGATACCGTAGCCGCAAAGGTCAGGCGCCCAGTCCCAGCCGAAATGACACTGCGCCTTGCGGACAAAAAGGCGCGGGACGTTGAACACGCCGAAATAGCCAGTCGTGTCGATGCGCTCCATGGCGCGCTTTGTCGAGCGCATCCGTACGCGAAGCGTGTTTTGGCCGCTGTGTACCAAGGCATTGATCTGCTCGGCATACTCGACGAACATATTCTCCGTCCTGCAGACCGGCATATCGTTGATGCTGACCTCCGCAAAGGTATCGATTCCCTTCAGAATCAGGGAAATATCCTCACTGTGGCAGGCTTCCTCAGAAAGGACAAACGTGCCTTCATATTCAAAATCCGTTTCCGCGATCCAGCCGAGCTGCTTGTAGTTCTCGCCGTAATAGGGCGCGGCAATCTCGCCGCAGCGGTACAGGTCGTCGGTAATATCGCCCGGAACGTGAGCAGGAAACGTTTTACCGGTCGAAAGATTTGTCAATTTCCAATTTGTAATTTGCATGATGCAGTCCATGCTGTTTCTCCTCATTGCGTGGTGTTTTCATAGATTTTTTCTTGTCTATATTCTATCAAATTCCGTCGAAAATTGCTTGTTCTAATGCACTGCATTCTTGTTCTTTTCTGCACAAACACTTTTGCCGTTTTCCCCTTCTTTGTTTGTTTTATACAAAATTTACCGCTCAGTTTTGAACACTATCACGAATATCCTGCATTTTTCCGGAAATTCCTATTTTTCGTAAAAATCACGTTCTTGTTCTTTTTTGCTTGACAAGTGCCACCTCTCCCCGTCATAATAGAAGCATCGCACACCCATTTTCTTCAGTGGAGGCAAGCCGATGAAAAAAGAGCAAAAGCAATTTATCATCCCGCCCATCGGGGAGCAAATTGAAACCGTTTCCTCTTATATGCACGCCGCAGCGTGGCCGGAGGAGGAGGTCTGCTTTAACATCACCAACTTTGGCTATCCCACGCTGCATACGCATGAATATTACGAGCTGCTTTGCATCCTGTCCGGTTCCATCATTCACCGCATCAATGGCGAACGCTACCTGATGCGTGCGGGCGACTGCTGTCTGATTCGTCCGGCCGACTGTCACTGTCTGGAGGTAGCCACGCCGGAGGG
>OIYT01002483.1_pt1 | contig 11176 bp, 9 predicted proteins | sample 1588201 | NCBI WGS metagenome assembly OIYT01 (sample SAMN03283260) | human gut metagenome | biome: human-associated habitat; material: feces | host: Homo sapiens | place: USA | collected 2013
ACATTTCGCTGGCCACGCCCGTGGTGAGAAAGCGCACGCTCTGGAACAGCGAGGGCATGTTGGCCGCGTTGCCTGCGACCATCATCACGGCCATGGCCTCGCCGATGGCGCGGCCGACGCCCAGCACGACTGCCGCGGCGATGCCGCTCTTGGCCGCCGGAACGGACACACGGAAATAGGTCTCCACGGGCGTTGCGCCCAGCGCGAGGGAAGCGTCCTCGTATTCCTTGGGAACGGCTTCGAGCGCGGTGATGGAGACGTTGATGATGGACGGCAGGATCATGATGGCCAGCACGATGATCGCTGCAAGCAGACTTGCGCCGTCGGGCACATGGAAGATCTTGCGGATGCCCGGCACGAGGATCAGCATACCCACAAGGCCGTAGACCACGGAGGGAATGCCCGCCAGCATGCTCACGGCCACCTGCATGGCATCCTTCACGCGCTTGGGCGCGAGCTTGGCCAGATACACGGCAGTCAGAAAACCGATCGGTACGCCGAGCAGAATCGCACCGGCCGTGCCGTAGATGCTTGTGAGCAGGAAGGGCAGAATGCCGAAGGACGGCTCGGCGGCAGTCGAATCCCAGACCTTTCCGAACAGGAAGGGAATCAGGCCGATCTTCCGGATAGCCGGAATGCCCGAGATGACCAGATACACCGTGATAAGCAGCACGCAGGCCACGGTCACAAGTCCCAGCAGGAGAAAGATGATATGCATCAGAGTTTCGACAAATTGTTTGCGTTTGCGTTTTTGATTGTTCATATGGTTTCCTTCTTTGAGGGAATTTCCGGATCGTAATCATATATAAGGTATTGTGTCCGCACGGGGACGGGTATTTTCAAAACCGGGCACTTCTATACAAGGATGCGGCAAGGCCGATGTTGCCACCGACCTGCCGTGAATTGATTTCTTTAGTTCGCTGCGACCGCACCGGCCTTGGCGATGACGTCCGCCGCTTCCGGGGAGGTGACATAGTCGAAGAACTTCTGCGCGGTCTCGCTGAGCGCCTTGCCTTCGACGGTCACGAGCACGAACGGTCTCTGGATGACATAGCTGCCGTCCTTGACGGTTGCCTCGGTCGGCTCCACGCCGCCGACCTTCAGGGCCTTGACGGTATCTTTCAGAGAGGCCAGAGAGGCGTAGCCGATGGCGTCCGGGTTCTGGGAAACGGTCGTGATCACGTCGCCTGTGGAAGTCAGCTCCTGACGATACTGGCAGTTGCCCTCGGTGCCGGTGATGGATTCGAAGCCGTCACGCGTGCCGCTGCCGGCCTCGCGGCCGATCAGGACGATCTGGGCGTCATTGCCGCCGACCTCCTTCCAGTTGGTGATTTCGCCGGTGTAAATTTTTGCAATCGTCTCAACGTCAAGGTCAGAAACGGGGTTGTCGGGATGCACGATGATTGCGATACCGTCGTAGGCCAGAACGGTCTGCTTCAGGCCACTCGATTTTTCCTCGTCCTTCAGGTTTCTGCTTGCCAGACCGATGTCGCAGGTGCCTGCCTGAACTGCCTTGATGCCGGAGCCGGAGCCGGTGGGGTTGTAGGTGAAGGTTGCGCCTTCATTGTTTGCCATGAACGATTCGCCCAGAGCACCGATGACTTTTTCCATGGAGGTCGAGCCGTCGGTCGAGACGGAACCGGAGACGGACTGCTTGCCGCAGCCGGCGAACAGCGCGGCGACGCACGCCAGCGCAAGGATGATTGTGATGATCTTTTTCATTTGAAAGGTCTCCTTTCGATGTTTTGATTTGGATTTCGTTTACGCCTATGAGAATACTCCGCGCATGTAAAAAGAAAAAGATTCCTTGTGTAAAATCAACGTAAAATCGAATTTCGGGTAATTTTGGACGGATTAATGTCGGATTTTCAGCAATTTTCCGGCGAACGGTAGACTTTCCGGGGATTGTCTGTTATAATTTACAATAGAATATGTATCTTCGGCCGGATTTACGCGCCGTTTGGAAAGGAGGACGTCGGTTTATGAGAAAATGTGCGCTGCTCCTCGCGCTGTGCCTCGTGGTGCTGCTGACTGCCTGCGGCAGTCCTGCGCCGGACGTCACGGGGCGCTATCTGTGCACCGCTCCGGCCGACGATCCGGAAATCGGGGAGGAGGAAATCTGGCTCCAGCTCGATTCCGGCGGCGCGGGCATTTTGTGCATGGAGGGGGAGCAGACGCTGCGCTGGACGCTTGCGGGTGAAGCGCTCACGCTCACGCTCGACGGCGAAACGCTCACCGGCACGCTCAAGGGCGGCCTTGTCACGCTGTGCCTTGCGGACACGGACTATGAATTTACACGCGCCGATTTGCTGCCGGCAGAGGTTTCGGCGGTCGATCTGCTGCCGGCGGAGATCGTGCAGAACGCCCTGAAGGAGGACACCGAGCTTCAGCGCCGCTACAACGGCAACTGGTACGGCTGGTGGGAGCTGCACGGCGCGACCGGCGGCTATGCTGAGCTGGAGGGGCTGCGCCTCGACCTCTGCGCCCGCGTGGAGCTGGACGCCGATTCCGGCGGCACGGTCACGCTCTGGGATGAACAGCACGCGCCGGACGCGCCTCTGGGCCTTGTGCAGATTTCCATCGAGCCGGGCAAAAATCTCGGCGAGGGCACGGCAACGTCGCGCTCGGGTTATTTTGCCGGGACCGATTTGGAATACGGCGACTGGGTCATTCAGCCGGATGCCTATCCCTATGAAGAGCTGCTCGTCATCGAGGGTGCGAGCACGTCGGAAGACGGCAGCTTTAATTATTCGATTTTCATTCGTCCTTGGGGACGGCTCTGGAGCGACATCGAGGCTGTGGAGTCCGAGCAGCTTCCGTTCCACTATTTTGACTGGTATTTGCCCGCATTGGAGGCCGGTGCGGCCATGCCCACCGCCGTCGGCGGCGAGTGGGTCGCAGGCTCACAGGGTGCGACGAACGATCCCAGCGGGCGCACGGTCACGGTGACCATGGCTGCCGGGCATGCGCTGTTTGCCTATTCCACCTCGCAGTACCGCGCGGAAAGCGGCGTTCTGACCACCCTGGACGGCGGCGTGCGCATCGAGGGAAGCTGGTGTGCCGAGGAGAACGCGACGCGCGAAAAGACCCAACTGCTCAACGACCGCGCGGACAAGCCACAGTTCACCGAGCTGGAGCTGCGCGTCAACGGCCATTCCGCACGCAAGTGCTTCTGGCATGACGAAGAAAACGGAGAATACGTGCTGGAATATCTTATCGACGCAGGCGGCGCGGAGCTGGGCGCTGCGCTGTATCTGCACATCACGCTGCAAAGCGAGACTGACCGATCCCGTGCCGAATCGGTCGTCAGCACGCTGCAATTACGGTAAGTTTTACCCGGGCGGTCATTGACCGCCCGGGTAAAAACAAACCCGAGGGATCGGCTTGAACCGATCCCTCGGGCGTTTTTTATTTTCAGCCTGCGTCAGCCGGTTCAGTTCGCGCGCCTTCAACCGTCCAGAGAACCTTCTGGATGGGCTCAGTCTCGGCCACAGGCGTGGGCATGGGCGTGGACTGTGCAACAGGCGTTTCGGACACGGCTGCGTACCATTCATAAGGCAGGGAAGCGTATGCGGTACACGCTGCACCTGTTGCTTTGTGTGTGGCATGAATCGCGAAATAATCGTTATCGCCCACATCATCGCCCATGGTGAACAGGCCAGCTTCATCAATCGTGGTCTTTTCAGTGACTTCGCTACCATATTCGCCGGTGACAGTCCAAGTGAAATCGGCAGCGAGCTGTTCCTCGCCGGTTTTCTTATTCTCGATGACAAACTGCTTCGTCTTTCCCTTTGCAACTTGGGCGCTTTGGGGGGAAATCGCGTACAGCGGTGTGAGACGCACGGTCGTGGAGAACTCGGCGCCGGCCTTGCTCGTGGCCGTGACCTTGATCTGACGGGTAGATTCCATCGCAGAGACGGTCAGAACGCCGTTTGCATCGATCTTGGTTTCTGGAGAGTTGCTGCCGGAGATGCTCCAAGTGACCTTGGCGGTCTTGCTGAAATTCTTCACGGTTGCGGTGAACTGCGCGGTTGTACCGGCCTGCACGGTGCTGCTCTCGGAGCTGACAGAAACATTCAGGCGGTTATTGACATAGACCTCCTCGGAGGTATTGCCCGCATAGTCTTCAAGCCAGACGTAAACGCCGTCGGCCGCGCTGCCGATGGAAGTAAAAACTGCATGGTCGTTTGTCACGCCAGCACCAACGCCGCGCGTGACCTCGACGGTCTGCCCACGTTCGCCGTTTGTGACGACTTGATAGCGGATGATATGCCAGTCGGTGCTCATCGGCTGCGTCAGGCGGCCGTCGGAGCCGTAAACTCTGCCGTCATAGGGCTTGCAGTACTTGTCGGGGAGGGTGGTGTCCACTGCGGTGGTCACGCCGATTTTGGTGATGCGCACGGTGATTGGCCGCCGCTTCCGCGATGGCTTCCTTCACGTGCTTGATGTAGTAGTTTTCGTCGTAAATGCCGCCGAGGAACATCTCGTGGCCGCCGACAAGGACATAGAGGTTGTACTGCTTGACCTTGTCATAGGATTCCTTGTTCCAGGAGACGGTCATTTCGCCGTCCTCATAGGCCTTGACGATCCGGAAGCCGAACGTACCCTCACTGCCGTTGTTGTAGACCTTGCGGTACTTGGAACCGTAGTCAAACTCTGCCTTGAGCTTGGTACCGATTGTCTCGAACTACCACTGCCACGTCGGCAGGATGTCCTGAAGATTGATGTCCGACCACTCGGAGGAGTTGGATAGTTCGCCGTTCAGCTTGTACTCCAAACCGTGGGCGGTGTTGAAGTTGGTGTAGAACGTGTCGCCGCAGACGACGGAGCGTTCTGCGATATAGTTGGCAACGCCTTTGAAGTTGCTTGCCTCAATGTCATTGGTGGAGCCGCTTAGACCGGCATTGACGTTCGTGGTGCGGTTGTTATCGTTGCCCGTCCACCACAGACGTTCACGCTCGAAGGCCAACCACTGGTATTCGTCCAGCTCGCGGGAGAACAGGTTGTAGCCGGTTTCTTCATCATGGCGGACGGTCCTTTCCAGACCGGTCTGCACGAAGTCGGTGCCGAGGGAGGCAATGGAGCCGTTCATGACGCCGTCCTTCATCATGCGGCTGAAGCGGTTGCCCCAGCGGTCGCGTCCGGCCTCAAAGCCATTGAACGCGGCCTCGTACTTGTCAAGGCCATAGGGAGCCGTCCTCTCGTCGCCCGGGACGGAATGACCGTACTCGATGAAGGAGGAGTTTGCATAGGGAATCGCATCCTCGTAGTTGCCCTTGGCTGCGGAGGTCTGCATGTCGGACTTGAAGGAGCCGGCGTTGTACCACTGGATGTACATGCCGTCGGCGCGCATCTGCGCGAAGAAGGCCTTGGGCTGCTCACGCGCCGCTGCACTGTAGCTGCGGCCTTCCACGTTGAAGAAGTAGCCGTCGAAGCCATAGTACTTCGCCATCTCAGTGAGCTTGTCCGCCACCGGGTAACGTCCATTCTCGTCCTTGTAGAGCATGACCTCGAAGTTCTGGTAGGCGCGCGGCTGGAACATGCAGCCCAGCGACAGAACGCCGTTCTTGTGCGCGGCGTTGGTGTAAGCCGGGCTCGGCAGGTTCACGAGGCCAAACTCAAAGTTGCGGCGCTTCCATGCGTTGCCGTCGGTGGCGTTGCGCTCGTCATTGACGTCGTTCAGCTCCTCGGGCGTGCCGACGGAGGGCATGCCGTGCCAGGAGGCGTACTGATCGACGTACTGCCAGAAGTTGAACACATGCGTGCTGAACTCGTTGGTGTAGGCGTCGGAGTTAAAGAAGCTGTTGCCGTAGTTGCCCGTCAGCATCAGGTACTGCGCCAGCGGGGCCAGCTTGGGGTTGGCCTGTGTTGCAGTGAACGCGGCGTTGCGGTTCTGCAGCGGGACCTGCGCACGAAGCATCTCAGTGTAGGGGTCCGTCTCCGGGGACCACTGCATGAGGTCCTCTACACGGTAGCCGTGCAGAGTGGGCTGGTTTTCGCCCTCCGCCGATTCGCCGACGTAGGGGTAGGTATCGCCCGCAAAGACGGTGCCCATGCTGCCCAGAAGCAGACCGAGTACAAGCATCAGCGCGAGGAGACCGGAACCGAGCCGTTTGCCCATGATTTTTTCTTCATTTGGTTTTCCTTTCTCTATTCAATGTAAAATAACATGGCGGTTTTCCATAAAATCCGGTCGCGGGGCATGGATGTTCTAACCATAATTATTTTAACTGATATTTTTCCGGGAAAATAGTATGAAAAGGATACTTGGATTCCCCAAAAGGATCCTTTGCCTGCCAAAATTTGCTGCCGATTTTTGGATAATTTGCACAAAAGCATAACTTTGCGCGGATTCGGGCCGAAATTCTCCTGTCTGCCCCCGCGCTTGTGAGATTGCTTTGCCTTGACGTTTTATGCTGACAAAATCAAAAGCGCCCCGCATCGCGGGACGCTTGTCAGATTTGCTCACTCTGTAAACGTATAGCGCACGATGGAGCCGTGGCCGTCGCCGGTGGTGATGACGGTGTCGCCCGCGCTGTTCTTTCCGGCATCGAGCACCGGATACCGCGCATTCTGCGCGACGTAGGCCTCCGGGCTTTCGGCCTCGATTTCCAGAAATTCCTTATTGGCGTGCGCCTCGCCGCCGCAGGGATTGACGGTCTCAATGAGGACTTCGTATTCGTTCATGGCAAGTGCCCCTTTCTTATTTTTTCTTAGTATACCACGAACCGCCGCCCGGATGCAAATGGGCAAAAGGGAGAAAATGCGAAGTGCCCAGCATGATAGGGCGCTTTCGGCTGCGTTATCCATGCTTCAGAAAGGTTTCCAAGTCATTATAATAGAACTTTGTTAGACCATAGAAGTACATCTGCCGTTCAACGGAAACGGTATTGTCGTAGAAATCTTTCGCTAATAATGGGGTTGCAAGCGCAGCGATGAGACCGGTTTTTAGGTTGAATTTGAGCTTGAAGTCTTTCTTTAGTTTGTCCGGGACTTCAAGCTCGGTCAGCTTGTCCAAAAACTCCGCATAAGATTCCTTGCTTTTCAATGCTTTTGGATCGAGCTGCATCATTGCAACGTTATCTTTCCAGCCGTACCGAATGCCGTACTCGTGAAAGCGGATTGCATTGTCGTCGAGAAAGGCATTCATGCCCTTGACCTTTCCAAGCAGGAGCACCTTGCAGTTGATTGTATCGGTTCCGTAACGAAACGCCCATTTATCTTCCGTCCAGCGGACGAGATGCACGGAGCCGTCCTGCGTGCCGATGACTTTGCCGTCGACCGTATCATCCTTGGTGTTGACAAGCTTCTCGATTTGTGCATAAAGCAAATCGTCCTTTCCATTATTCCATGAAAACACCCCGTTTCTTCTATTATAGCAGAAACAAGGGCGTTTTTGTAGTTTTTTGACAGACTGACACGGACACTGTCGCAAATAGCGGCAGTGTCCGTGTCTTTATCGCTCCGACTTGGAAATTTTATCCATTCCTGTGCGGGACGAGGGAGCGGAACAGCACCAGCACCGGGAACAGCTCCAGTCTGCCGCAGAGCATATCGAAGATCATCACGAGCTTGCTCAGCGGCGAGAGCGTTCCGAAGCTGCCCGCAGGGCCGATCAGCTCGCTCAGGCCGGGGCCGATGTTGTTCAGGCCGGTCAGCATGGCTGTAAGGCTGGTCTCGATGCCGTGGCCGTCGAGGGAAATGAGCAGCGTCGAAACGACCGCAATCACGACGTACACGATCAGATAGCCCAGCGTGCCGCGCACGACCTCGGAGCTTACGCGCTTGCCGTCCATGCGGAGCGTCTCGACCGCGTGCGGCTGCACGAGATGGCGCACCTCGCTGCGCGCGCTCTTGCAGAGAATCAGAAGCCGGCTGACCTTGATGCCGCCGCCGGTCGAGCCGGCGCATGAGCCGATAATCATCAGCATGCCGAGAATGACCTTGGAAAAGTCCGGCCAGCGGGCAAAGTCCACCGTGCCGTAGCCCGTGGTCGTGATGACCGAGCTGACCGAGAAAAACACATGGTGGATCGCCTGCCCGACGGTGGGGAAGAAGTCGCCGACGTGCATGAGGTTCAGCGTAATGAGCGCGACGGCGGAGAAAATGATGATAAAGTACCAGCGCACCTCGGAATTGTTCCATGCCAGCTTAAATTTTCGGCAAAGCAGGAAGAAATACACCGAGAAATTCACGCCGAACAGCATCATGAACACCGTTGTGACGGTCTGGATATAGGGCGAATAGCTTGCGCAGCCGTCATTCAGCACCGCGAAGCCGCCCGTGCCTGCCGAGCCGAAGGTGATGCATAAGGTGTCCAGCCACGGCATTTCCCCCCAGCCGCACAGGTCGCCCAGCCGGAACAGGAGGATTTGCAGCACGGTCATGCCGAAGTAGATCGCGTATAAAATCAGCGACGAGGTGCGCATTTTCGGCACCATTTTCGAGACCGACGGGCCGGGAGACTCCGCGCGGAGCAGATAAATGCTCTCGCCGGACATGGGCACGATGGCCAGCATGAACACCAGTACGCCCATGCCGCCCAGCCAGTGGGTAAAGCTGCGCCAGAACAGCAGGCAGCCGGACAAATCCTCGACCATGTGGCCGGGGATGCCGAGAATGCTCGAGCCGGTGGTGGTGAAGCCGGAGACGGCCTCGAACACCGCGTCGAGATAGGAGGGAATCTCTCCGCTGAGGAAGAAGGGCAGCGCACCGGCGAGGGAAATGACGATCCACGACAGGGCGACCATGACGAAGCCGTCTTTGACGTGCATCGTGCGGTTGTGCTTCGGCCGCAGGAAATGCAGCGTCAGACCCAGCGCCGCGCAGATGCCCATGGTAGCCAGAATGCTCCACGCCGCGCGTTCGCCGCGCACGATGCCCACGAGCAGCGGCAGCACCAGCACCGCGCCGATGATGAGCAGAACGTCGCCCAAAAGCGACATGACCATTCGCCGGTTCATGCCTTCACGCTCCGTTTATCCAGAATGTCGTCCAGATCGTCAAGACCGGAGGCGGTCGTGACTACGACCACGGTGTCGCCCGGCTCGATGGTGTCGCGGCCGCCGGGGGTGAGGATGCGGCCGCCGCGGTTGATCGCGCCGATCAGCAGCCCCGCGCGGGTGGACAGCTCGGCCAGCGGTACGCCGCAGACTGCGGATTTCTCCGTCGCGCGGAATTCCAGCGCCTCGGCTTTATTGCCGACGATTTTATAGAGCGTCTCCACGTTCGAGCCGAGAGAATTCTGCATCGCGCGGACGTAGCGCACGATGTTGTCCGAGGCGATGAAGCGCGGATGAAACACGCTGCCCAAATCCATGGATTTGACGATCTGCGAGAAGGTCGGACGGTTGATCTTCGTGACGATCTTCGCCTTTGAGACACTGCGGGCATAGAGGCTCATGAGGACGTTTTCCTCGTCAATGCCCGTGAGGGTGGCGATGGCGTCCATTCTTGCGATGCCCTCCTCGCGCAGGAGCTGCTCGTTCGTGCCGTCGCCGTGGATGATCGTCGCGTCGGGCAGACGGTCGGCCAGATCCTCGCAGACGGCAAGCTTGGCCTCGACGATCTTCACGCTTGCGCCGAGGTCGAGCATCTGCTTTGCAAGGTAATAGGTAATTCTGCCGCCGCCGATGAGCATGACGCGCTTGACCGGCTCGGAGGGAATGCCGATTTTATGGAAAAATTTCGCCGCGACCTTCGGACGGGCGATGAAGCTGATGCGGTCGCCGCTTTGCAGCACGAAGCTGCCGTCGGGAATATGTACCTCGTGCGGCCCGCGCTCGGTCACGCAGATCAGCACGCCCGCATACACGCGGCCAAGGTCGGCAAGACGCAGCCCATCGAGCGGCGAGTTTTTGGGAATCGCGACCTTGTAAAGCTCCACGCGGCCGCCGGAGAAGGTGTCGATCTTGATGGCCGACGGCGTGCGCAGAATGCGCGCGATTTCCGATGCGCTGGCAAGCTCGGGGTTGAGGGCCATGCTCAGGCCGAGATCCTCCTTCACGAGCTGGAGCGCGGAATTGTATTCCGGATTGCGCACGCGCGCAATGGTGTTGTTCACGCCGAGCTTTTTGGCAATCAGGCAGGAAAGCAGATTCTGCTCGTCCGTGGACATGACGGCGATGAGCAGGTCGGCCTGCGGAACGCCGGCCTCGGTCTGCGTTTCGATGCTGATGCCGTTGCCCCTGACGGTCATGATGTCCAGCCGGTTGCCGATGTCGGTGAGCGCCTCGGCGCGGTTGTCGATGACCGTGATGTTGTGCCCCTCGCGGGCGAGCTGCTCGGTGAGCGTCACGCCGATCTTGCCTGCGCCGATGATGACGATGTTCATACGCATCCTCCTTGAAAAGAATACGGTAAGACTGCAAAAACCAGAACTATCATAGCACTTTTCCGGTATTTTTGCAACCGAAACTGCAAAAATACGGCGTCCCCCGCACGGCAAACGATCGACGCCGTTCGCACGGGGGACGCTGTTAAGCGCTTATCCGTTGACTTCCCGCAGGAATTCATCCAGTTCTTTTACGGTTTTGAAATAGAAATCGCAGTTTTTGCGCATGAAATCCTCGACTTCTTTTACGTCATTTGCCCAACCGGCGGCGGCGAAGGGTACACCGGCGGCGCGGCACATATCATAGCCCGGCTTCAGATCGTCTATCATCAGAACCTCCTCCGGCCGCAGGTCGAGGCGGCGCAGAAGGTCGAGCATCGGCCATGCGTTCGGCTTGCGCTGCTCGGACGGAAGCTCCCAGCCGTAGACCGCATCCGGCGCGGGCAGGCTGTTTTCGCGGTAGTCGCGCAGGATGTTCGCGCTGACCGAGTGCGAGATCACGGCGATCAGGCCGCCCGCCGCGCGGTGCCGCTCGAGAATTTCGCGGATGCCGGGGTAGGCCGCCGGCACGCGCGTTTTGACATATTCCTGCCAGAACGCAAATTCCTCGGCCATTTCCTCCGGAGAAAAGCCCAGCTCGTCGGTAAACAGGCTGACCACGCCGGGGTCGAAATTTTTACGGAAATATTCCTCGAGCGTGTACTGCGCGCCCGGGCGCACGCGCGCAAGATAGGCAAGGAAGGAGGGAAAATGGATGGTCGCGGTGCTGTTGACCACGGTGTCGTCGTGGTCGAGAACGAGACATTTATATCGCATGGGCAGCTCCTTTGCGTTCTTTTTTGC
>OIYT01002487.1_pt1 | contig 11165 bp, 9 predicted proteins | sample 1588201 | NCBI WGS metagenome assembly OIYT01 (sample SAMN03283260) | human gut metagenome | biome: human-associated habitat; material: feces | host: Homo sapiens | place: USA | collected 2013
GCAGAATGCGGGAAACGACACCCTTGTTGCCGTGACGGCCTGCCATCTTATCGCCCACGGAGATCTTCCGCTTCTGTGCGATGTAGCAGCGAACCAGCTTATTGACACCCGGCGACAGCTCCTCGCAGTTCTCACGGGTGAAGATCTTGACATCTACAATAATACCAGCTTCGCCGTGGGGCACCTTCAGGGAGTTATCCCGCACTTCCCGTGCCTTTTCCCCGAAGATGGCACGCAGCAGACGCTCTTCTGCGGTCAGCTCTGTCTCGCCCTTCGGGGTGACCTTACCAACCAGAATATCGCCGGCGTGAACCTCGGCACCAATGCGGATGATACCGTTTTCGTCCAGATCCTTCAGCGCATCATCGCCCACGTTGGGGATATCTCTGGTGATCTCCTCCGGTCCCAGCTTGGTTTCACGGCACTCGATCTCCAGTTCCTCGATGTGCACCGAGGTAAAGACATCTTCTCTTACCAGACGCTCGTTCAGCAGAACGGCATCCTCGTAGTTATAGCCCTCCCAGGTCATGAAGCCGATGAGGGCGTTCTTGCCCAGAGAGATCTCGCCGTCTGCGGTTGCCGGACCGTCCGCCAGCACCTGACGCTTCTTGACCCGCTCGCCAACGCTGACGATGGGGCGCTGATTGATGCAGGTAGACTGGTTGGAACGCTTATACTTCTGGAGTTCGTACTTATGGGTCTTGTGGTCGTCGTCCACCAGAACGATCTCATCTGCGGAAACAGAATCGATCACGCCGTCATAATCCGATACCACGCAGACGCCGGAGTCAACAGCTGCCTTATATTCCATACCGGTGCCGACAAACGGGCGCTCGGTCTTCAGCAGCGGCACTGCCTGACGCTGCATGTTGGAACCCATGAGAGCACGGTTTGCGTCGTCGTTTTCCAGGAACGGGATCATGGAGGTTGCCACGGAAACTACCATCTTCGGCGATACATCCATGAAGTCGATCTTATCGGCATCGATTTCCAGAATCTGATCACGGTAACGTGCTGCAACCTTGGCATGAGCAAAACGTCCCTCTTCTGTCAGCGGTTCGTTCGCCTGCGCTACAATATAATTATCTTCCATGTCGGCAGTCATGTAGACTACCTCGTCTGTGACAACACCGGTCTTCTTGTCCACTCTCCGGTACGGCGCTTCGATGAAGCCATACTGGTTGATGCGGGCGAACGTTGCCAGATAGGAGATCAGACCGATGTTCGGACCTTCCGGCGTCTCGATCGGGCACATTCTGCCGTAGTGGCTGTAGTGTACGTCACGAACTTCGAATCCGGCACGGTCACGGGACAGACCGCCGGGGCCCAGTGCGGACAGACGGCGCTTGTGCGTCAGCTCTGCCAGCGGATTGTTCTGATCCATGAACTGGGACAGCGGCGAAGAGCCGAAGAATTCCTTGATGGCGGAGGTCACCGGACGGATGTTGACCAGTGCTGCCGGTGTGATGCTCTCTGCATCCTGCGCCTGAATGGACATGCGCTCACGGATGACACGCTCCATACGGGTGAAACCGATGCGGAACTGGTTCTGGAGCAGCTCGCCCACAGAACGGATACGGCGGTTGCCCAGATGGTCGATGTCGTCCACATTGCCTACGCCGTCGCACAGGTTCAGGAAATAGCTGATGGTGGCGAAGATGTCATCCAGAATGATGTGCTTCGGTACCAGCTCGTCTGCCTTTCTGCGGATGGCTGCCTTCAGGTCGTCCTCCTCGGTATAGCTCTCCAGAATCTCGTTCAGGACGCTGAACCGCACCTTTTCGCTGATACCCAGCGGTGCGCAGTCGAAGGAAACGTAGCTGGAGATATCCACCATGCCGTTACCGATGACCTTGGCTTCCTTCTTGACAAAGCGGATGGCGCTCTCGCCGGTCTCTGTCTCGTAGTATTCCTTGGTTTCCACGGTGATGTAGGCTTCCGTTACGCCGGCTTCCTGCACCTGCAGCGCCTGATCGTAGGTGAGCACGGTTCCGGTCTCGAAGAGCACCTCGCCGGTATAGGCGCTGACAACCGGACGGGACAGCTCGTGTCCTGCCAGACGGCTGGCAATGCCCAGCTTCTTGTTGTATTTATAACGGCCAAACCGGCTCAGATCATACCGCTTGGCATCGAAAAACAGATTGTTCAGGTGGTTCAGGGCACTCTCCACCGTAGGCGGTTCGCCCGGACGCAGCTTCTTGTAAACTTCCTTCAGCGCATCGTCGGTGTTCTTGGTGCCGTCCTTTTCCATGATGGTCTGTGCCAGACGCTCGTCGTTGTCGAACATCTCCTGGATCGCCTCGTCGCTTCCCACACCCAGCGAACGGATGAAGGTCGTGATCGGGATCTTGCGGTTCTTATCGATGCGGACATAGACCACGTCGTTGGAATCCATCTCGTATTCCAGCCATGCGCCACGGTTCGGAATGACAGTTGCCTTGAACAGATCCTTACCGGTGCGGTCCTTTTCGGAGGCGTAGTAAACGCCCGGCGAACGAACCAGCTGGGAGACGATAACACGCTCTGCGCCGTTGATGACAAAGGTGCCGCTGTCGGTCATCAGAGGGAAGTCGCCCATGTAGATATCGGATTGCTTGATCTCGCCGTTTGTATTATTTCTCAGACGGGTGGTCACACGGAGCGGTGCTGCGTAGGTGACATCTCGTTCTTTGCACTCTGCGATGGTGTACTTCGGCTTATCATCGATCCGATAGTCCACAAAATCCAGAACCCAGTTGCCGTTATAGTCCGTAATGGACGAAACGTCACGAAAGACCTCTTTCAGTCCCTTTTCCCGGAACCAGTTGTAAGAGTTCTTCTGTACCTCAATCAGGTTCGGCATTTCGAGAACCTCGTTGATCGTCCCGAAATTCATGCGAACGTTTTTCCCGCACTGTTTTGGCGTAACATGCACCATTGGCGAAAAACCTCCTTCACTTTGTCAGAAATGGCATAAACCGCACCTGCCCGTCGGAACTTTATTTTTTTCCAAAAATGCAGAAACCTCTTGACAGATGCGGATGGAATGTGGTATACTATTCTACTGAAATACGCAAATTTACATTACGATACATTTTTATATTATAAAACAATGCCGGAGAGTTGTCAAGAGCTCTCCGGCATTTTTGGCGAAAAAAACACTTCGGGTATCATTTTAGCTGTTCTGTTTGTGCAACTTGAGCATCTGGTTCTCCGCTCGGGCACCGGCCGCCGGCAGCGGCATTTCAATGCGCTGCAAATCCATTGTTTTTGGTTTCCTGATTTTTCCATTTTTCGGAGGATATTGACAGCCTATCCTCCGGGTGTTATAATAAAACCAGCACACAGTCCAAGAATTTTTAAGAAAGATTTTTCAGAAAGGATGGGTTTTTATGAAAAAAATACTCGCATACTTCACTGCCTCGGTACTGACGCTGGCTTCTCTTCCTGTTTCTGCCGGTGCAGCGGAGTTTAACCCGTTTCCGCTGGGGGACGTGGATCGGGACACATACATCACGTCACACGACGCTGCCATGGTCTCCCGCTACGTGCTGCGGGGCGACAACCGCCTGACGGACAAGCAGCTGAAGCAGGCGGACATCAACCAGGACGGCGTGGTTGACCAGACAGACGCCGACCTCATCCACCAGCAGGCACTGGAAAACGGCTACCGGCTGGGAGATGCCGATCTGGATGGCAATATTTGGATAGAAGACGCATTTCAGATTGCACAGGCGAACGCCCAAAACGCTGCATTCCTCCGAGGGGATATCACTGCGCCATGGATGCCCTTCTTTTCCAAGCTGCAAATCAATCTCTCTGACATGACTGGCTTTCCGTATCTGGAGGTCAGCCTTGACGATGCTATGACCGTATTGCAGTACTACAGTTATCTTGCAGCCGGCTATGACTTCGGCATCACCCCCTATGAACGTGATGTTTTCCGCAACGCCGACGGACAGCGGTGCTATTACTTTGATCCGCACGATTCGATATACCACGTAAATTCATAATTGGAGGGACTGCTATGAAAAAATCACTTGCATGTCTGACTGCCTCGGTGCTGGCGCTGGCTTCTCTTCCTGTTTCTGCCGGTGCAGCGGAGTTTGACCCGTTTCCGCCGGGGGACGTAGATCGGGACACCGTCATCACGGGACATGACGCTGCGCTGGTCTCCCGCTATATCCTGCGGGGCGACAACCGCCTGACGGACAAGCAGCTGAAGCTGGCGGACATCAATCAGGACGGCGTAGTTGACCAGACGGACGCCGACCTTATTCACCAGCAGGCGGTGTATCTGTTGGGCGATGTGACGCTGGACGGCGTTGTGAATGTTGACGACGGGTTCGACACGGCGCAGGAATACGCCTATTACGCAGCACTGCTGCGCAACAGCGATTATACGCTTCCAATGTTTTCCAAGCTTCAGGAAAACCTCGCCGATATCACCGGCTTGCAGGACGGCACCCCCGACCTGGATGATGCCATGACCATTCTGCAATACTACTGTATCTATGCTGCCGGCTGCTTGAGCGACACTCAAGCAGCCTATGGCTCAGGTGTGTTCTATATTACAAAGGATGGTGCACCGTGCTATTTCTTTGATCCGGCGGATTATATTCAAAATGGTCCCGGAAAAGGATTTTAAGTTCATCAATAGTATTGTAAAAATTGTACAGTGCCCATTTTGCCAGGACTGCGGTTTTCGTCGCAGTCCTGGTATTTTTTCGCCGATTTTGTCGAATTTTGTCTGATTGCGTCGAATTGTGTCGAAATATTTTCTTTATATTTCGTCAAAAAGTGGTTGACATTGAATTTGAAATGTGCTATGATAGAAGCATGAGATATCCAAGGTTCGAACGCAGAATATTCTCAATACCGTCATTTTGATCTGGTATAAATTGTAAAATACGTATGGAGGTAGAAAAAATGAATCTGTTGAAAAAAGTAACCGCAGCGCTCTCTGCTGTAGTAATGATGGCTGGTGCTGTCAGCGCCATTCCGGCTTGTGCGATTGGGATAAGTCCAGATAAAAACGGCAAACAGTCCGCATTTGAGTACGAGCTGGAAACCTATCGCCTGTCTGATACCAGAATTGGTGTGCGAATTGCAACCATAAATAATCCTGGAGTATTGAAATTTGGACTCGTTCTTAAGTATGACGCAGACTGTACTTTAATGGATTTAGAGCAGAATCTTCCGGACTTCTTGGTTTCTATTCAGAATGACACTAATAAGCACCAGATTATTGTGCCTATGCTAAGCGTAAACTCTGATCGTGACGGCACCTGCATAGATAATCTTAACGATTTTTCGTGCTATTTCGAATTCAGCGTTCCCAGTTCTTCTGCATATCCTCTGCAATTTTCGTCTTGCGTTTACAAATACGATTCTTTGAACGAGGGTATCAGCTTTGACTTCGATAGCACCAAGGACTCTCGTCCGAGAGATACTTCTGTAGGTGTAAAGTTAAAGGATGTTCCTTATCGAATCGGCGATGTAGACGAAGATAACAAGATCACCATGGATGATGGATTTAGCATTCTGCAAATGGCTAAGTATGGTAACAATCTTCTCACCGTGGATGACCTGAATGAGTATCTTTTTAAGCACTCTATTTGCAAAGGCACCCGCACATGGAATGACATGTTCCCCAAACTGACCTATGCAGAGTGCGCTGATGCCAATCAGGATGGTTATATCAAGGAAGAGGATTCCGATGAGGTTATGGAATACTATTCTCAGGCAGCCGCTTCGAATATCACCATGTCTACGCTGGTAAATACTATTGGATATAAGACGGTAACTTACGAATACTAATTTTTTCAAAAAATCGCTTGACAAATTCTGCATCTCATGCTATAATGAAAACGAAGAGAAAAGAAAGTTTTCTTGATCTTCAGAAAAAGAAAGAATGACTTTTTTGAGAAAGGATGATTTTTATGAAAAAGGCACTTGCATTTTTGACGGCGTCTGTTATGGCGCTGGGCTCGCTGCCGTTCCTCTCCGTTGGTGCGGAAAGTTTTGCACCGGGCGATGTGGATATGGACGGCGTACTCACCGGGCATGATACCGCCTTGGTTTCCCGCCATCTGGTACGTGGCGATAACAGTCTTTCCAGAAAGCAGCTGGAACTGGCAGACTACAATGGGGATGGCGTAGTCGATCAGGCAGACGTAGAAGCAATCCACGAGAACGAGGTTTGGGAACTCGGCGATGTGGATATGAGCGGCGAACTTCGGATGGATGATGCGCAGGCAATCTTTCAGGAGTTTTCCTATGCTTCTGCCGGAAGAAACCCCATTCCTGATGCACTCACCGATGTGCAGAAGAACCTCGCCGACATGGCTGGAAAACACACCGTTGCTACGGAAGTAACTCTGGACGATTCTTTTGATTGTCTTGTCGTTTATTCGTTGAGGGCAGCTAGTCGTTTCGATGAGGTATTTCCTGTTGTTAACGGACAGAAGTGCTACTTCTTTGTCAACCCCAATGAGAACCCTTTCAAAATACACATCAGTGACTAACGATCCCCTCTGATTCCTTTCAAAACACAACATAACCAGCGTGCGTCTTGTCTTCGGATGGGGCGCACGTTTTTTGTGAAGTTCCACAAAAAATTTTTCCGAAATTTTCTCCCATTTTTTTGCAATCCCTATTGACAACGGATTTTCCATGTGCTATAATGAACATAGGATATGAGATTCTTATATCCGATGCAACCTTTTTAAGAAAGAACTAAAACAAGAAAGGATGATTTTTATGAAAAAGGCACTTGCATTTTTGACGGCGTCTGTCATGGCACTGGGCTCGCTGCCGTTCCTCTCCGTTGGTGCGGAAGACGCTTTTGCACCGGGCGATGTGGACATGGACGGCGTAATCACCGGGCATGATGCTGCACTGGTTTCCCGTCACTTGGTTCACGGTGACAACAACCTCTCGGAGGAACAGCTGAAGCTGGCAGATTACAATGGGGACGGCGTAGTCGATCAGACGGATGCGGATGCAATCCATGAGAACGAGGTTTGGAAGCTCGGCGATGTCGATATGGATAACGATGTTGATCTGGATGATGCAATGGCAATTCTGCAGGAGTATTCCTATGCCGTAGTAGGAAGAATAGCAGGAAATCTCCCTCCTGAGAATGCGTTCACTGATGTGCAGAAAAACCTCGCCGATGTCGGAGGAATTCATGCAACTCCTACAGAACCGACCATGGATCAGGCGATCATTTGCCAGAGAGTTTTCACGATGGAGGCAGCCGGGTACCGTTATGCAGAAATATATCCTGTTGTTGACGGGCAGCCGTGCTATTTCTTCTATAACCCTTACGAATAAATCATTCCGTCACGCCCTCTGATTTCTTTCAAAACACAACATAACCAGCGTGCGTCTTGTCTTCGGATGGGGCGCACGCTTTTTGTGAAGTTCCGCAAAAAAATTTTCCGAAATTTTCTCCCATTTTTTTGCAATCCCTATTGACAACGGATTTTCCATGTGCTATAATGAACATAGGATATGAGATTCTTATATCCGATGCAACCTTTTTAAGAAAGAACTAAAACAAGAAAGGATGATTTTTATGAAAAAGGCACTTGCATTTTTGACGGCGTCTGTCATGGCGCTGGGTTCGCTGCCGTTCCTCTCCGTCGGTGCGGAAGATGCTTTTGCACCGGGCGATGTGGACATGGACGGCGTGCTCACCGGGCATGATGCTGCTCTGGTTTCCCGCCACCTGATTCACGGTGACAACAACCTCTCGGAAGAACAGCTGAAGCTGGCAGACTACAATGGGGATGGCGTAGTCGACGAAGAGGATGCAAAGGCAATCGTAGCAGATGAGGAATATCCTCTGGGCGATTTGAACGAAAACGGTTTCCTCGATATGGATGATGTTTTTGAAACCATGTGCTACTATAAGTATAGTGTTGTCGGCAATTTTGAGGAAACTGCAAAATATTCTCAGACACAGCTGAATCAGATGGACTTTCAGGGAATGCAGGCAAAGCCGTCACTGAACGAAATTTCCAATGGTCTTTTGGTATATGTCAATTACAGCTGCGGACTCCTGAGCTCTTTCTGGGATAGAAACGGCTATGGCGTTTACGCACTTGACGGCGATCAGAAATGCTACTATATCCCCGCCGGATTCCGTGTTGACCGGAGCAGTGAGGATCAGTTCTTCGCTTTCTAACGGATAAAACCATACAACTCCTTTCAAAATAAATCCAGTATCACCAGTGCGCACATTCGTCCTCGGACGGGTGGGCGCACTTTTCTGTTTTCCTATTTACTTTTCCCCCAAACCATGCTATACTTATAAGTGCAATTCCTTCTGTGAGGTGAATCGATGTTTACCCAAATCAAAAGTCTGGGGCTGTTCGGGCTGAACGCCTTTCCCGTTGACGTGGAAGTCAGCATCAGCCGCGGCAATCCCCAGTTCGAAATCGTGGGGCTGCCCGATGCGTCTGTGCGGGAGAGCCGAGAGCGCATCCGGGCTGCACTGACCGCCATGTCCGTGCTTCTGCCGCCCCGCCGCATCACCGTCAATCTCGCACCTGCCGACGTGAAAAAGATCGGCACCATGCACGATCTCGCCATTCTGCTGGGCATTCTGGTCTGCATGCAGATGCTCTCTCCCCAGCCAGCCGGACGGGTATTCCTCGGCGAGGTCTCCCTCTCCGGACAGGTGCGCAGTGTCAACGGCGTACTGCCCATGGCGCTGCTGGCGGCGCAGACCGGAGCGCAGGAGCTGTACGTGCCGGCGGAAAATGCGGCGGAAGCTGCTGCCGCCGGAATTCCGGTGTATGCCATCCGCAATGTGGAAGAGCTGATCGCCCATCTGGAACAGGATGCGCCCCTCACCCCGCAGCCGGAAACCGACACATCTCCGGTTTCTGCCGACCAGCAGCTGGATTTTGCCGACGTGAAAGGGCAGCAGAACGCACGCTATGCGCTGGAGATCGCCGCAGCCGGCGGACACAACGCCCTGATGATCGGCAGCCCCGGCAGCGGAAAGAGCATGCTCGCCAAGCGCATCCCCTCGATTCTGCCGGAGATGACACGGGCGGAATCCATGGAGACCACACAGATCTACTCCATCGCCGGACTGCTCGACCCCAAGCAGCCCATCATCCGCACACGGCCATTCCGCTCTCCGCACCACACCATTTCCAGCGTGGGGCTGGTGGGCGGCGGCAGCGTTCCGCACCCCGGCGAGATCTCTCTGGCGCATAACGGACTGCTGTTCCTGGACGAATTGGCAGAATTTGACCACCGGACACTGGAAATTATGCGCCAGCCGCTGGAAGATCACCGTGTGACCATCACCCGTGCCGCCGGCACCATCACCTACCCCTGTTCTTTCATGCTGGTGGGTGCCATGAACCCCTGTCCCTGCGGCTATTTCGGCCATCCACGCCGCAAGTGCACGTGCAGCGACCGGCAGGTGCGCCAGTATCTCAACCGCATCTCCGGCCCGCTGCTGGATCGGTTCGACCTGCACATTGAGGTGGAGCCGGTCTCTTTCGACGATCTCTCGGCAAAGACAAAATCGGAGTCCTCGGCGGAGATCCGAAAGCGGGTACAGGCGGCACGGGAGCGCCAGACCCGGCGCTTCGCCGGCACCAATATCTTCTGCAATGCGGCGATTCCCGCCGGAAAGCTACAGGATTACTGCATGCTGGACAGCGATGCCCTGACTCTGCTCCACGCCGTTTTCGACAAGCTGGGGCTGAGCGCACGTGCCTATGACCGGATTCTCAAGGTTGCCCGCACCATCGCCGATCTGGATCAGTGCGACGTCATCGGAAAGAAGCACATCGCCTCCGCCGCACAGTTCCGCAGTCTGGACCGAAAATACTGGGCACAATGAAAGGATATACCATGATTCGAAAATACACGCCCTCCCGCCGGGAAAAGCCGGAGAGCTGGCTGCACCAGTACTGGCGGCGGCTGGACAAATCCCTGATCTTTGCCGCCATTCTCTGCTCCGGATGCAGCATTCTCCTGCTCTTCTCCATCTGGCAAAACGGCATCTCCGATGCTGTGGGTGCCAGCTACTACCGCACGCAGCTCTTCTCCTGTCTGCTGGGAATCGTCTGTGTTGGTGCGCTCTCCCTTATCGACTACCACAAAATCGCCAGACTCTGGTTCATCTATGCGCCCATTGCGCTGGTGCTGACCTGTCTTTGCTTTACGGCGCTGGGACAGCGGCGTGAGGGCGCAGACGACCAGGCGTGGCTGAAAATCGGCTCGTTCCAGTTCCAGCCCTCCGAGGTGCTGAAGCTCGCCTTCATCCTTACCTTTGCCACCCATCTGTCAAAAGATGAGGAGAACATGAATAAGCCCCTGCACATGCTGCTGCTCATTGTCCACGGCATGATTCCCACGGGACTGATCGCCCTGCAGGGGGACTACGGTACTGCCATTGTCTTTGCCGTCATCTTTCTTGGCATGCTCTTCACGGCACGCATCTCATGGAAGTATGTGCTGGCGCTTCTTATCGCCATTCCGGTGGCGCTCTTCGCAGCCTGGAACTTCATCCTCGGGGACACCCACAAACAGCGAATCCTCGTCCTGCTCCACCCCGGAACGGATCCGGAGAATCTGGAGTACCAGCAGGACCGTGGTCTGGAGGCGCTGTCCAACGGTAAGATTTTCGGCGTTGGGCTGTTCTCCGGCGAGGATGCCTATGTTTCCGTGCCGGAAATCCACAACGACTTTATGTTCGCACAGGTGGGACAGGCGCTGGGATTTGTCGGTGCCATTGCCGTGGTGCTGGTGCTGGCGTTTCTGTGCCTGAAAGTGCTCTACGACGGCTACCGTGCCAAGGACTCGCTGGGTATGTTCCTGTGCGCCGGCGTTTTCGCCATGCTGTTCATCCACTGTGTCATGAACATCGGCATGGTGCTGAAAGTTGCACCGGTCATCGGTGTCCCCCTCCCCTTTATCAGCGCCGGCGGTACGGCGACTGTGAGCATGTATGTGGCGCTGGGGCTTGTGGTAAGCATCTACAGCCAGAGCAAACGAAAAAACCGGCATCGGTAATGCAGGCATTTCAACAACATCATATGGAAATCAATTTCAAAAAATATTATATAAACAGTAAAAAAATACAAGGAGTCGCAAATGAGGCTCCCCTGAAAGGGGTGATTCCCCATGGAATGGGGAAATGTCACGAAGTG
>OIYT01002489.1_pt1 | contig 11155 bp, 10 predicted proteins | sample 1588201 | NCBI WGS metagenome assembly OIYT01 (sample SAMN03283260) | human gut metagenome | biome: human-associated habitat; material: feces | host: Homo sapiens | place: USA | collected 2013
TAAGCTCATTTACGTTGATGATACTTGGCTGGAGACGGCCTGGGAAAGTAAATAAATGCCGGCATTTATATTCCTCCTTAGCTCAGTCGGTAGAGCACTCGGCTGTTAACCGAGTTGTCGCCCGTTCGAGCCGGGCAGGGGGAGCCAAAAGTCCATTCTTAGTCAGAATGGACTTTTTTATTTATCTTGGCTATTTTATTGCTGAAATATCCATATAAAGGAGCAATGACAAGTGAAAAAAACTATTCTTATTACTGATGACGATATCCATATCGGAAATATGCTCGATGAAATTCTTACACGTGAGGGATACGGCGTTATTCGTGCTTATTCCGGAACAGAAGCTCTTCTTATATTAAAATCTCACAAACCTGATCTTGTTCTCCTTGACCTTATGCTGCCGGGAATAAACGGTGAGGATGTTCTTACCCATATCAGGGATATTCCGGTTATTGTCCTTTCCGCAAAGGCAGATGTAAATGACAAGGTCAGTCTGCTCCTTGGCGGCGCTGTCGATTATGTCACTAAACCTTTCGATATTAATGAACTTCTCGCCCGGATTACTGTCGCTCTCAGAAAAAAAGACGATAATTGTTCTTCGGACAGTTTGACGTTCAGGGATATTTTTCTTGATCTTATATCCTATACCGTTACGGTTTCAGGAACGGCAGTCAGGCTTACTAAAACAGAATTTGCTATTTTAAAGCTGCTTATGCAGAACCCTAATCAGGTGATTGCCAAGTCCGTGATTCTTGACAGAATCAGTATAGATACCCCGGACTGCGTGGAAAGCTCCCTGAAAGTCCATATAAGCAATATCCGCCGAAAGCTGCGTGAAATTACCGATATCGACTATATCGAGGCTGTCTGGGGTGTTGGTTTTAAGATGCGTGAAAAATAATCTTTACTTTTACTTTACTTCTTCCTTTACCGTTTTCTTAACATTTATATGATAATATCGTATTATCGGGAAACTCTGTAATCATTTTCCGAAATAAAAACATTGACAAACACACACTTTGTAAATCATCAGAACAAGGAGGAAACAGTAATGGAATACGCTTTGCAGACAAATGCGCTGTGTAAGTATTATCACAAATTCAAGGCTCTTAACTCGCTGACAATGAATATCCCTAAAGGCTCTATTTACGGTTTTGTCGGAAAAAACGGCTCGGGTAAGACTACTCTTATCCGTCTTATCTGCGGATTACAGCCGGTCACGTCGGGGAATTTTACGCTCTACGGCATCAATAGTTCGTCAGCCGGGATCTGCTCCGCCAGAAAACGAATCGGGGCAGTTGTTGAAAGTCCTGCTATCTATATGTCTATGACAGCCGAGCAAAATATCCGGGAGCAGTGCCGTGTTACGGGGATGCCGTCATTTGACAGCGTTCCTCAGCTTCTTGATCTTGTCGGTCTTGCCGATACCGGAAAAAAGAAAGCTAAAAACTTCTCTCTTGGTATGCGTCAGCGTCTCGGTATCGCCGTCGCTCTTGTAGGAAATCCGGACTTTCTCGTCCTCGACGAACCTGTAAACGGTCTTGATCCACAGGGAATCGTTGAGATTCGTGAACTTATTCTCAAGCTTAACAGGGAATTGAACATTACCGTGCTGATATCAAGCCATATTCTGGACGAGCTGTCACGTCTTGCAACACATTACGGATTTATTGACGAGGGACATATGGTTAAGGAAATCAGCGCCGAGGATCTGGAAAAAGCCTGCCGAAAGGCTATTCACGTTGAAGTCTCTGATATAAAGGCTCTGGCAAGAGCTTTGGATATCATTAACGTTGAATACTCCGTGACCGGAGAAAATTCTGCCGATATCTTTACAAAAATGAGCACCACACGTCTTGTCAATGCCGCTTCGGCAGAAAACTGCGAAGTTTTTACCATGTCTGAACGTGATGAAAGTCTTGAAAGCTATTTTATAAATCTGATGGGGGGAGAACGCAAATGATTAAATTATTGAGAGCCAATTTTTCAAGATTGTTCAGAAGCCTCTATTTCCGTCTGGGAATGATTATAAGCGTTCTTCTGAACATGGTCGCTATATTCAATACATATTATGCTATGAAGAAATTTCCTGAGGAGTTCGATTTGTCTGGCATTCCGGATGTTTCTGCCGATGATGTTGAATATCTTAGCATTCTTATCTCCAATGAGAGCTGTATGTTTAACGGCGGAATATTCTGTATGTTTATTGTTCCGGCGCTTATCGCCTTTTTTATCGGTACTGACTATTCTGACGGAACAATACGCAACAAGCTTATGGTCGGACACAAGAGAAGCAGCATTTATCTTGCAAATCTTATAACTTCTATTTCCGCTGCGGAAATCGTTCTGCTGTCAGGTATGGCTGCTTCGTATCTGACGGGACTTATCTTTCTTAAAAATACTTATCTTTCAGCCGGAGAAATTTTTATGTTTATTATCGTCGGGATTTTTATTACGGCGTCTATGTCTTCAATCTGCACTTTGCTTTCTATGGTTATTCCGTCCAAGGCAGGGGCGGTCGCAGCCGCAGTAATGACAAGTTTTGTGATGATGGTAAGCGCCGGTTCGATTACCAGTGAGCTTGAATCTCCGGAAGTTTACGACGAATATACATATGAACATCAGGATACCGGAGAAGTGTTTGATCTTGACTGCCCGCCGGACGAAATGTCGCCGGATGAACTCCACAGTAACGGTATTATGGTTTCCGATATAGATAAGCTTGAACCGATACAGGCAGAGAATCCGGGCTATCCGAAAGGACTAAGGCGCAGGATATATGTCTGGATTCAAAAGGCAACTCCCGGATGTCAGTATATATCACTCTCGGAGTGGGATGAGGATTTTAACAAATCCTCTGTCGGCTGGTCGTCTGTATTCGTCGCCGTGACTGCGGCAGCGGGAATTGTGGTGTTCAGGAAACGTGACCTGAAATAACTGTGTGAGGTGTGCTATGGAAGCTTTTTGTCTGTGGGGAGCAGTGATACTTTTTGTCGTAAACGTTGTTTTGATAATAAAGCTGCTGCTTATGAAATCGGCTGTCAGGGAAATACGCAGGGGATTGGATGAAAAGCTTTCATCAGATACAAACACCGTTATAGATATCTCTTCCGGCGACAGGGATATGCGGAAACTCGCTCAGTATCTCAATGTACAGCTTAAAATACTCCACCGTGAGAAAATCCGCTGTCAGAACGGGGATATTGTTCTTAAAGAAGCAGTTACCAATGTCTCTCATGATCTCAGAACACCGCTGACAGCTATTTGCGGCTATCTTGATCTGCTCAGAAGAGAGGACATATCTCTCCAGGCTCGCAGATATCTGGATATAATCGCTGAACGTACTGATACTATGAAACAGCTTACAAGCGAACTGCTGAAATATTCCGTTGCCGTTTCCGGCGAACGTACCAATTATGAACCGGAAGACGTTACCGTAAACAACGTGCTGGAGGAATGTATATCGGGATTCTATGCTGTCCTTATTGAATCGGGAATCTCGCCGGAAATCAGCATATGCGATGCAAAAGTTCATCGTATGCTCAATAAAAACGCACTGTCAAGGATATTTTCCAACATCATTTCAAATGCCGTGAAGTACAGCAGCGGCGATCTGAAAATATCTTTATCCCCAAACGGTGAGATAAAATTTTTAAATAAAGCTCCGGAACTGGATACGATCACGGTTAAACGTCTTTTTGACAGATTCTATACCGTGGAAACAGGCGGAAAATCAACCGGTCTGGGTCTTTCTATCGCACGAACACTCACTGAACAAATGGGAGGTACTATATCCGCATCCTATAACGATGATAATATAGTAATCGAAATTGTTTTTTAATTGCCCTTGATTTTTTTCCTTTGAAGTAGTATAATTAAATCAGAACTTCTGACGGGAGGAAAGCTATGGACGAAGAATTCGTAACAATCGACAGGCATAGGGCGGAAGTCGCCGCAATGCAGAACGAAATATACAGACTGAAAAAAAATATCAGCGATATGGAGGAAAAACATATCGCCGAAACTACTCCGGATCCTTGTGATCCTTTCGGTAATCCGACGGAATATCACGACTATCACGACGATTACTCGGAAATACAGCCGCTTATTAATTCTCCCGGATATAAACCGGAATTTGAACCGGCTGCACTTGAAAGATCAAATATAAGAAAATTCTATGCTGTCGGCGGATGGTGCAATCTGATGCGGCTTTTGTTCTCATACTGGCTTTTCCGCACTGTATTGAAAATTATCGTGAGTGTAATTCAATCTGGCAATCCGCAGGCTGACGGCAGCGCTGTCGCTGCATATATTGAAAGCTCATCAATAGCTTTCGGGCTGAATATGCTCATTTTCGGACTTACTAACGTCGTGTTCGCTTTCCTCGGAATGAAGCTGTCAGGACAGCGGATGTCGTCTCTTCTTAAAACAAAAGAATTCGGTTTCGTTAATTTCGTGCAGTACAGCATTATCGGATTTTCTCTGTGGTATCTGTCGGCAATTTTGGGGTATTTCGCCGATGAGATATTCTCGGCTTTTGATATTAATATAAGTTCGTCCGGAAGTCTGCCCGTTACCGGTATCGGTCTTGCGGTTTATGCTGTTTATACCTGCATTATTGCTCCTGTCACTGAAGAACTTTTCTACAGGGGAATGCTGCTGAGGACTTTTTCAAAATCAAGTCAGCATTTCGGAATTTTTGCAACGGCTGTAATGTTCGGTCTTGGACACGGAAATATCCGTCAGTTTATACTTGGATTTATTGTCGGAATCTTTCTTGCACATATAACGTTGAAACACAATTCTATAATTCCGTCTATAACGGTTCATGCAGTGCTGAATACTATGACAGTCATTCTGAGTATGCTTGAACTTACCCGCTATGAAGAACTTTATCTGGTGAAAATACAGCTTATTATCACCTTTGTCGGACTTGTAATTCTGATTCTGTTCAGAGCTCGCAGTAAATTTCCTGTTGATACGCCTGCACAGATGCGCAGGGGAATTCCTGTTGCAATAGGTTCATTGGGTTTCGTGCTTGCTGTGGCAGCACATATTGCTATAATGGTTACAAATATCTACGTACTTAATTAGAACAAGTTCTTAATACCAATCCCCTTGATTCGGATAGTCTTTATCTATCTGAATTAAGGGGATTATTTTTATTATTCGGCTTTAGTCTCTTCTGTGGAAAACTTTCGCTTTACAGCGTAAAAAACTATGGCGGAAGCAATGAGCAAAACTATCGTTGTGAAGATACTTCCCTCTATTCCGAAACTTCCTCCTGTGAGAAATCCGTGGGACGACTGGTGATTCGTGGAAAAAACGGATTCGCTTTGTCCCGAACCACTGACGCTGATTCCATAGATATTGCCCTGCATGAAATTCCAGACGGAATGTATCGCACAAGCTCCCCATATATCGTCAAAAAGTATTACATACAGGGAGGCGAAAAGTCCGAAAAGTATGAGATTTACCATGGCAAGCGGCGTGAGTCCGGGATTAAGTCCGTGAACTATGCCAAATGCGGCAGAGTTTACAAATATGGCAAGAGCAGTATTTCTGCTGCCAAGCGACGACATGAGATAGCCTCTGAATATGAATTCTTCACTCATGCCCTGAATAAAAAATCCGAACAAATACAGTGCGATGATTTTGAAATGAATATTACTGCAAAGGCTTATGCTGTTTGCTCCGAAGATTACGGTGAGAAGCGTGATTGATGTCATCATTAAAGCTCCCACGCCCAGTCCGATGAGGTAATGGGGAATGATCCTGCGCTTTCTGACACCCATGCTTCTGACGTGCCGCATCTCAATGCATCGGCAGCAGAAAAGGCTGACTATCGTGCCGAAAACAGTGCATATCAGGTTTGGAATCATGATTTCCGGCAGCGACATATATTTTGCGGACAGTTTCATTGATTCCGACAGAGTGAACTGCTTTTTTCCGGAGGAATACAGCGGATCTGATGCAACCTCTTTCAGCAGCTTCGGTGTTGCGAGAATGGACGGAATGATGGATTCAAGTATGAATATCACGGCAAATGCCGAAATGAAAATCAGCAGTTTTATCGGGATACTGTGTGAAACGTAGGAATCGGAAGCTTCCCGAAACATTTTTGGTCTGAATTTAAACATAGACAGCCTCCTTTGCAGTTCATATAATCATTTTACAATATATAAAACAATTTGTCAAGTGTTTGGAAAATTCTGTTGTACAAAATGTAGAATATAATTGTACACATCGACGAATTTGACCGTTTGCTATTTTATTCTCTGTAAGAATGTGTTAATATTATATAAGAATATCTGATATGGTAGATAAATTTTAGTGAAATAAGGAAGCGGAGTGAGTATATGAAAAAGTTGATTAATCGAATGATTTCAATGATCTCTGCATTGGCTGTATCAATTGCGTGTCTTATGATGCTTCCGTTCAATATGTCATTGTATTCTGTTGGCGGAGCTGAAATGGATGTGGAAACAGCCGCCGAAATGATGGCATCAAGGATAAATGAAGAAAGAGAGGCTCTCGGCTTGCAGCCGTTGTATATCGTGCCCTATCTTAATGATATAGCCGCTGTCAGGGCAAACGATCTCGTTACAATATTTGACCATAAGCGCCCGGACGGCACAGATGTGGCTTCTCTTATAGATACTGATATTGTTGACTACAGCCGTGCCGCCGAAGTCCTTGCAAGAGGAAGCTATGATATTGAAGCCGTCCTGAATGCATGGAAAAACTCTTCAGGTCACTGGGGATTTATCACCAGAAAGGATGCTACTCATATAGGAATTGCCGTGGTTTATGCCCCTGAAAGTGACCGTAAATGGTACTGGGCTGCCGTAATCGTCAATATGGCAGAGGGAATGACACTGCCTGATCAGAAATTGCCCCTTGAGGATGCAATAGTTCCTACATACTGCGGCGACGTCAACGGCGACGGTCAGATAGATTCTTTTGATCTTGTACTTCTGAATAAATATATTAATGGTAAAGTGTACTTTAACGATGCACAGGTTGAAGCTTCGGATATCCTCAAGGACGGTGTTATCACTTCTGCCGATGCAGCAATTCTCAGAAAGTATATTCTCGGTGAGTACACCAAACTGCCCTTGACTGTTGATATGCTCATTTAATAAAAAATCCTGTATGCTTGATGCATACAGGATTTTTTTGCCTGATTACTTATTAAGTCTTGCTTCGATCTTATCAAGCTCGTCGTAGAGAGCCTGCGGGATCTTTCCGCCCTTAGCAGCAATATCGTCGTTGTAGTATCTTCTCATTTCAGCAATTTCAGCCTTCCAGAGTTCCTTGTCAACATCAAGGAGTTTATCCATGATCTCGGGAGTAACTTCGTCTTCAATACCGCTTACATTGATATCTTCCTTCTTGGGGATGTATCCGATAGCTGTTTCGTCTGCGTCAACAGCACCTTCACATCTCTTGATGATCCAGTCGAGAACTCTCATGTTGTCGCCGAATCCGGGCCAGATGAAGTTTCCGTTCTCATCCTGCTTGAACCAGTTTACGTTGAAGATCTTAGGAGCTTTGTCGCCGAGCTTTTCGCCCATTTCAAGCCAGTGTGCCCAGTAATCGCCTACATTGTAGCCGATGAAAGGCTTCATAGCCATAGGATCGTGACGGAGTACGCCTACAGCACCGGCAGCAGCAGCAGTTGTTTCGGATGAAACGGCTGATCCTACATATGTACCGTGCGTCCAGTCAAATGACTGATATACCAGAGGAGTTGTGGATGCTCTTCTTCCGCCAAATACAATAGCAGAAACCGGAACTCCCTCGGGATTGTCAAATTCAGGCGAGATGCAGGGGCAGTTTACAGCAGGTGCTGTGAAACGTGAATTGGGGTGAGCAAGCTTCTTGTTCTTGCCGTCTGCGCCCTTCTGTGCTGTCCATTCCTTGCCGTTTGTCTTGATTCCTGTCCACTCTGTAGCATCCTCGGGAGGATTCTTGTCAAGACCTTCCCACCATACAGTGTTGTCTGCGTTGTTAAGAGCAACATTGGTGAAGATAGCATTCTTCATTGTGGAAGCAAGAGCGTTGTAGTTGGATTTTGCGTTTGTTCCGGGAGCAACGCCGAAGAATCCGTTCTCAGGGTTGATAGCGTAAAGTCTGCCGTCCTTGCCGGGCTTGAGCCATGCAATATCATCACCTACTGTAAATACCTTGTAGCCGTCCTTGAGGTATCCCTCCGGCGGGATGAGCATAGCAAGGTTTGTCTTTCCGCAGGCTGACGGGAATGCAGCACATACATACTTTGTTTCGCCGTCGGGCTTCTGAACGCCGAGAATAAGCATATGCTCTGCCATCCAGCCTTCGTTCTTGCCCTGGAATGATGCAATACGGAGAGCAAAGCACTTCTTGGAAAGAATAACGTTTCCGCCATATGCCGAGTTGATTGACCAGATAGTGTTGTCCTCGGGGAACTGAACGATATATCTGTTTTCGGGATCAACCTGTGCCTTTGAGTGAAGACCTCTTACAAAGTCGTTGGAATCGCCGAGCTTATCGAAAGCAGCTTTGCCCATTCTTGTCATGATGTTCATGTTGAGAACAACATAGATAGAATCTGTGATCTCAACGCCTACCTTGGAAATAGGTGAAGCAACGGGACCCATGGAATAAGGGATAATATACATTGTGCGTCCCTGCATCACACCGTCGTACATAGGTGTAAGCTTAGCGTACATTTCCTTGGGGTCACACCAGTTATTTGTAGGACCTGCGTCCTCCTTGTTTCTTGTGCATATAAAAGTTCTGTCCTCAACACGGGCTACATCATTTACGGCAGTTCTGTGGTAGAGACAGCCGGGGAGCTTTTCCTCGTTAAGATGATACATCTTGTTCGGATCTCCGTCCGGGAGAGAAGTAACCTCTGCTGTAAGAGCGTCGAGCTGCTCCTTGGAGCCGTCGATCCATACAACCTTTTCAGGCTTGCAGAGAGCAATCATTTCGTCAACCCATTTTAATACATTGGGGTTTGTTGTCAGTGACATGGCGTTATACCTCCTGTTAAAGCTTTTTAGACGCATTAATGCATCCGAGGGATCGAATTGAATTCAGAACAAGAGACTATTCTAAAAAAATCAATCGTATCTCAAATACTATTATAGCTTAATTTTGTCAATCTGTCAATAGATATTAAAATTAATTTGTCTATCTATGGCATTTCGGCAGCTTTTATAACAAGTTATATATTTTTTGATATAGCCCTTTATACTGAAAGTACTTCTCCCGGAAACTGAAAGGGTCTTTTTATTCCGCCGATAATTGCGTCAAGATAAAGTCCGGATACAGCGTTCCAGGTGCTTTCGTCTACAATTCCGTTGGAGGGCAGCTTCATAAGTTTTTGAAAATCCGTGACTTCCTTTGTCGTTACCGGACCGAATCTGCCCGTTTCTGTCAGAACGGGATCATATCCCAGCGATGTGTGGATATAATTGATATACTGCTGCAAAATACGGATATCCTCACCGGACATTCCTTCTTTAAGCTCCGATGAAAACGGTCGGGCAGTGGGCAGTTCCTCCCGATAAATCGCCGCAAACGTGCGGTAAAGAGAGTTCCAGAAAGTTCTGTCTGCACGTCCGGTGACCGGCATGGAAAACGTTTTTTGAAAGCTGCTGACAGAATCGGAGGTCTTTTCACCAAAAGTTCCCGAAAGCTCCGGCGCTGTTATCATGGGGTAGAACATACTCACTCCGTAAAGCCATGTCTGCATCAGTCTTACATTGTCACCGGAGGTATTTTTCCGCAGTTCTCCGGGATATTGTGCCGGAATATCTTCGGTCTGCTCAATGGCGGATGAAAGTATCTGCGCCCTCACAATTGAATCGTGGAGTATGTCAAGTCTGGAAAAAAAGGCGCTGCTGCCGCTTTCGTCAAGTCCGAATATGTCTGCAAAAATTCCGGCGGCTTCTTCGTATGAACCGGCATCAGGTATTTTGGGAATATCCGGGTAATTATAAGAGATCCTGTTAAGATACAGTCTCATAAGATCGGCTTCTGTTATACTCATTCATATCCTCCCTTTTGCTGTTAAATTGCACAATATATGCTTGCACAAATTGTCAGAAACGGAGAAATTGACGTTTCTGCTAATAATTTGCTTTTTTTGTATTGAAAAATGTGCAGAATGTGGTATAATATATATTGACACATTTCACTTTATGCTGTGTGCAGTGAAAATATGCCGGAGCAGGTTTTATTAACGGCGGATCCGCAGTTTTTTATTACGTAAAATGCTCTGATAGTTCAGGGGGTAATTCCGATGAAAAAGAATATAATAACTATAGAACGCCAGTATGGCAGCGGTGGCAGCGTTATCGGAAAGCTTGCCGCCGAAAAATTGGGAATAAATTGCTATAACAGGCAGATACTTGAAATGACAGCGGCTAAGTGCGGCATTTCGCCGGAATATCTTGAATCGGCAGAGGAAAATGTTCCTACAAGCTTTTTGTATTCTCTGCTGCTTTCGGCAAATCCGGCAAGGTCTATGGAAGACAGTCTTCCGCTTTCGGATAAGGTCTTTCTTATGGAAAGCCGTATCATAACCGAAATTTCTGAAAAAGAAGACAGTTTTGTTCTTGTGGGACGCTGCGGAAGCTACGTTCTCGAAGATAAGGGCTGTTTCAGCGTTTATATCTATGCCAATCCGGAGGATCGCATAAAAAGAGCAATAGCCGATTACGGAATCGCTCCGAATAAGGCAGAATCCGTTATGAAAAAGGCGGATAAGCGCCGTGAAACTTTCTACAATGTCAATACGGGCAGGCTGTGGCAGGACAAGGACAGCTATTCTCTCTGCCTTAACAGCGCTGTTCTGGGCGATGATCTCTGCGCTGATCTTATTGTCAGGGCATATAAAGAATACAACGCTAAAAACGCATAATTCTATCTCTCTATAAAACAAAAAGTCTCTGTTCCTATGCAGAGGCTTTTTGTTTTTTGAATATTTTTATATGAATCAGAAATAATAATTATCAGTAATTATAAAGGAAAGGACTATGCCTATGAGCATTATTTTTATACGATCGCTTATTCTTTATTTTCTCGTTATCTTCGCCGTGAGGCTTATGGGAAAACGTCAGCTCGGTGAACTCCAGCCCTCCGAACTGGTAATAACTATCCT
>OIYT01002491.1_pt1 | contig 11148 bp, 5 predicted proteins | sample 1588201 | NCBI WGS metagenome assembly OIYT01 (sample SAMN03283260) | human gut metagenome | biome: human-associated habitat; material: feces | host: Homo sapiens | place: USA | collected 2013
ATGGAACGTATCCGGAAGAAGCGTCAGAACAGCTATCATATCGCTGAATTTATCATCAACTATCTGTTTGCACAGAGCAGTGCCGATAGCAATGCCAAGAACGAAGTCCTTGTCGGATTTTCGGTATTGGAACTTATGAATGCTTACCGTGAAAAAATGATAATGGAAATCACAGAACACGATATAGAGGAAGCTCTGCTGTTTCTTGCCAAAATCGGTGCATTAAAACTGGAAGGCGGATTTTTTGTGCTTTACGGCGGAATGCGTATCCAAAGACTGATACTCGATAATAAAATAAGATACAAACTTGAAGATTACAGACAGCTCAATGAGTTTTACCAGCAAAAGATGCAACAGATACATATTGTAGGTGAATATGCGAATATGATGGTGCGTGATTATCACGAAGCCCTACAATTTGTCAACGACTATTTCCAGATGGATTACAAGAAATTTCTGTCGCAGTACTTCTCCGGGGAACGTGCTGCCGAGATAGAACGCAATATTACCCCCGAAAAGTACAGACAGCTTTTTGATGCGTTATCGGAACGACAGCTTGAAATTATTCGTGATAACAGTTCTAAATACATTGTTGTTTCTGCCGGACCGGGAAGTGGAAAAACAAGAGTGCTGGTACACAAACTTGCTTCCCTGCTTCTGCTGGAAGACGTAAAACATGAACAACTTCTGATGCTGACATTTTCGAGAGCCGCTGCAATAGAATTCAAACAGAGACTGCGTGATCTGATAGGAAATGCGGCGAATTTCATCGAGATCAAGACATTCCATTCTTATTGCTTTGATTTGCTTGGAAAGATAGGCAATATTCAGGATGCGGATAATATTGTAAAAAGTGCAGGCGAATTGCTCCGCAGCGGAGATGTGGATCTGGGGAAAATCACAAAAACTGTTCTTGTAATCGATGAAGCACAGGATATGGACTGCCACGAGTATGCTCTGGTGGAAGCACTTATGGAACGGAATGAAGATATGCGAGTGATCGCTGTTGGCGATGATGACCAGAATATCTATCAGTTCCGTGGTTCTGACTCCAAGTATCTGAAAGCACTGATCACAGACCACGGGGCAAAGCAGTATTCCCTTATCGACAATTATAGGAGCTGTCAAAGTATCGTTTCCTTTGCGAATCAATTTGTGAAATCCATCTCCGGAAGAATGAAGGATGGGGACATCCATGCAGTCAAAGAAGGCACAGGCGAAGTCAAGCTGATCAAGCACAGCAGCGGCAATATGGAGACTGCACTGGTAGAAGATATGTTGTCTGTCAACAACACAGAAGGTTCGACTTGTATACTTACCAATACAAATCAAGAAGCCCTGCTGATTCTTGGCGTACTCAAGCAGAAGAAAATCCCTGCAAAACTGATACAGTCCATTGATGGCTTTGATATGTATGATATTGCCGAAATACGTTTCTTTTTGAAAAAGCTGAGTGCTGATAATACTTCTCCTGTTATCAGCAATGAACAGTGGAACAGTGCTGTAGAAGCATTACAGGGGCGATATGATAACAGTGCCTGTCTGCCCGTCATCATGAACATCCTGCACACGTTTGAAGAGACGAACGAAAGAAAATATCGCACTGACCTTGAAATGTTTCTACACGAATCTAAAATAGAGGATTTCTATACAAAGGAACAAGGTATCATTACAATCTCTACCATGCACAAATCAAAGGGTAGAGAGTTTGACAATGTGTATATACTCCTTAGCGATCTCCATATGGGGAACGATGAAGAAAAAAGAAAGCTCTATGTCGGAATGACACGAGCCAAAAAACGACTTCATATCCATTATCACGACGATGCATTTGATCAATTTACGGAATACGCTTCAACGGCCGAAATCAATCTGAATACCTATCCTAAACCTTCGGAGTTGATATTGCAGCTTTCACACAAAGACGTATATCTCGACTTTTTCAAAGACAAAAAGGGACTGATCCTTCTCCTGAAAAGCGGAGATCATCTTGCAGTGAGAAATAACAGACTATATGTAAGGGCAAACGATAAAATGCTGCCTGTACTGCAATTCTCATCAAAATGCAGCGAAACCATCAAGGCTCTTATTGCATCGGGTTATGTTCCATATGATGCGGTAATACGCTTTATATGTGCGTGGAAAGGGAAAGAAGATACAGTGGAATCGGCGATTATTCTGGCTGATGTTCATTTTCATAGAAATACAGAATCGTACTTATCTTAGCATGATGAAAACATCCACTTTGACTCACTCGTTGATATAGTGTACTTTCTGTAACGAAACAGTCGCATTTGGTTGCAACCGTCTATCGTTTGAGGCAGTAAAATGAAAAATTTTCAGAAAAACAACTATATACTGTACCGTGAGTTAAATACAATAAAGCGAAAGGTCAACCTTCGAAACGCCGTAGTATAGTAATAAATTTGATGGTTGACCTTGAATATTTATATAAAGTTTTTTGTGGAACAACACTATTACTAAAAACAAAAGTTCTGATTTTGGCTAATAATGATATGTGGAAAATTATACAATAGAACTATATAACTTTGAATTTACAATGAAATAGATAATAATTCAAGAAAATGAACATGTACTGGAGATTGCTCATGTAAAACCTTGTTCATTTTGACGATTCAAAACTCCAATTAATTAGCAAAAGATTGTTCATTTCCCATTCTTCGTATTTCATCCAGCCACTTCAAAAGCTGAAATCGGGAATATTTTTGTTTTCCTTCTGCATCTTTTATTTGTTCAAGATTAAATAGCAAATAGGAATATTCATCGCTGAGGCTGGTGGAAAACACACCTTTGTCATCTGTATTCACAGATATATTGAGCTGTGTTTCATTATCTGTACTATGTAATCCGTTGCAGTAAAACTTTGAAATTGGGTGTTCAGTATAACTATTGATCGAACTGATCAACAGATTCGAGGTAGGATTCGTCTCAATACAGATCCCCATGGACGCAATGTAACTGCACATTTTCTTTTGTGCATGTATAACACCTGAAATATAGTATTCCGGCAGGCTCTTGATAATAAATCTTCCCCCTTTTTCCTTTACAGATTTCCGAAAATGGTACAAATAATACAGATAATTTGCCTCAGCACTTTCACGTGCATGATCTATTTTATCTGCCGAATAGCAAAAAGAATATTTATCACGGCGATAAAATCGCATGTCAGCAAAACCTGTTTTATATAAATCTGGTTCGTCACCACGCAGCAGCCAGGAACAAAAGTATTGTTCAATATCAAAACATGGTTCAAATACATTACGTTCCATCAACAAGTTTTTTACATAATCAGACGAAAGTGCCTGCAAATATACCTCATGAAAGCTCTTTTCAAACTCCTGACGCAAATAATCTAAAAGCAGCGCACTGCCTTCAAATATGATATTATTTTCCTTGATATAGTAATAAAGCCAGACCACATTGTCCAGCCAATTTTGAATAGGAATTGTTATTTGATTATTCTTTGATTGATAATACTTTTCTGCATCCATTCCTAAAAGTGTGGCATGCCCAAGTCTGCTTCCAGACCGCAAATCACAAAAGAGAACGGCTTCGTCTATTGCACGGATACCGTCAATGATATCATAGTTATCTTCTGCAACATGGTAGGTTGCTTTTATCTGATGATCTAATTTTTCAGGAAAGCAATGTTGGAGATAGCGAAATATAGGAGCAAATACTTCATGGTTTGCGGGATGCAAGCAATCCCAATTATGTTCATACCCATGAACGAAACATCTATTAGTTTTTGCAGTTTATTGTAATTGATATTATATGACTTATCTTGAAAAATATAGCTTTTCAGCATATCTTGACTTTTTTGATTATTTTGATTATGAGGAAAAAATGTATCCAGCCATCCAAATATCTTCACACCATCAAGCTCCAGACATTCACAATACAAATACAAACGAATTGCAGCAGCCACTCGCCAAAGTAAAGCAAGCCCCTCCGGCTTTTTATGCTTTCCGCTTGTATAAAAAGGATCACGATCCAATTGTCTCTATGGATCTGCCTTGCTTTGCCGCCATATACTTCACCTGCGCATATTTATATAGCACAGAATCTCTGGTTTTAACCAAGCGAAATCAAGATTGTCCTTGACAAGGGGACTTTACTCATTGAAACACCCTGATCTAAAGGCACAGTGTTTGATGATCATCGGGTCTTTGAAGTCAGGTATGACGGTGAGTGTGGAGAAATGAAGAGAACACCTCATCATTGGATAGAAGTCTGGTGATGAGGTGTGTTGTGTAGTAGGTTTAACTACTTCGTGGTTTGTGCTTAGTTAGTTCTTGATCTAAACGTTTTAAATGTTCACTAAATGTTGAAGACAAATAATTTCTTTTAGGAATATTTCTACGATAATTAATGGCGTTTAATCTGTGCTGATTATTTTGAGTTAATTTATGTAGCTCTATCTCGGAAAGACAATATATAGCAATTGCGTCATAATAGCCTTCTGCATTCACATTTAGTTCTTTATATTTTTTAATTGATAACGAAGAATAATTTGATGCTTTTTCATATTGCGATATTGTGTACAAATAAATTGAATAAATCCAAAGAATAGAAGGATATGTCTTTGTGCTCTTTATTGCTTTAAATGCCGCATCATCAATCATCATTATACACTTTTCGTAATTTTCAATTGTTAGTTCCTTATATTCATCATCAATTAATCCTTCTTGTTTTAACTCATTTAAAATTCGGGCGTACTGATAAAAAAGATACGGATGAGCACCATAGTTTTGTTGAATTCTTTCAACTTCTAGCCTCAACTGATCAATTTCAAATGCAACATTCTTAGAGGTAATCTTATACTTTTGAGTATATAAATCAAATGCATAGCAAATTGACAATGCATCCTCTTCATCTTCAGTATTCCAATCTTCTAACACTTTACGCAGTTGAGAATTATTCTTTTTGAAATTATTAATTTTCTGCCTTTTATCTTTGTTTTCGTTTTGAGCAGATATAAGTTTATTCTCCCATTTTTTTCTGTTCTCCGTTGATGGATGCATATTGATAAGAATAAAACGTGCAGCAAATTCATTTATCGAATAGCAATCATTAACTTTATCTGTAACCAAATACTCAGTAAGAAGCTGTAGTATATCTTCTATTTCCGATACAAGTAAATTTGTCCCTCTGTGTGCTGCCATTAATGTTTCAACTGATAATGGTACTGATGATAATGAAAGGCAAATTAATACGCTCCTGATGCCATCGCTTTGCGATGAGTATATTTTCAATATTTCATTAATTGTGTTTTGAAACATGAATTGTGTAATTATACTTTCTGTATTATCACTCGGGAGATTTTTCATTTCTGTTATGATTGTATGATAGCTTGTTTTTTTAGAAGCCAAGCGCTTTAACGACAGCACCAGAACAAGTGAGTTCCCGAATGAATATTTTACTAACGTACTCATTTGCTCGTCGCTAAGATTCGTCTCAAATCCATTTTGCTCTGCATACCGCTTTATAAAATTAACTCCAGCCTCATTGCGAAATCCTTTTACTGGCAGAGAATAATCCACATCATTTTCGGGCACTCTTGTAGTAATTATGGCCTGAACAGTTGAAGGTAATTCTTCATATAAATAGTTCATAACATTGTGCCGATCATCAGTGTTCAACGTTTCAAGATTATCTATAATAATGATTCCATCCGATTTCCAATAGTCATCAAACTCTACAATCTCTAAATCGCTAAAAATAAGTGATTTGAGTGACTCGAGGTCATTGAATTGACTTTTTATTCTCTTTTTCTGTATTATGCCTGTTGTATCATTAATATCTAACATTTGATCCTTGGCAGAATAGAACAAAATGAAACTTGGCCGCATTCCAAGATACTTGTTTTGCTTCATTTTATCCAGAAGTTGAGAAATGAATTCTAAAACCAGGGATGTCTTGCCGATTCCGCCATATCCTGAAATGCAAATAATATGTTTTCTGTTCCTTAAACTCTTACCCCCATCCCATCCGCAAACATATTTAAATAATTCCGATATTTCCGGTTCTCTGCATACAATTTTATTATTTGGAAATGGTGCAAGACTAAGATTATCTACAGATAAATTATTGTTATTGAGATATAAATAAAATTCTGTGATCATTTCTTTTATTTCTGATTTGCTGCAGAACCAAAAATAATCACTTGAAATTAACCCAGAAGCAGTTTCAATAAATTTAACGCTTCCATTAGCATCAATGTCCGTAATAATTGTTGAAGCTCTGTGTGATAGTGCATTTCTTACATCATAGTATTTTTGAGAAAGGGACATATAGTTGGATGGTGAATTGAATTGAATTGAATTGAAGAATCAATGGTTGAAATAGATCTTGAAAAATGTATGACATCAATAATATCTGGCTTACAAATGCAACATCGTGGTTTTCAATATGTTCTTGCTTTTCATAACATTCCTTTGCAAAAGCAATATTATTCCAAAAACTAGACCATTCTTTGGTGCCAAGTAAACTCTTTGCTTCAGCAGAAAATTTGCCGGAAAAGATTGCTTTTGTATCTTTTATATTGTCTGCACGATTCTGTATCTCATTTTTTAAAGCTGATTCGCTAGTATATGTATTTAGAAGAGTACTTGAAATGTAACATCTTAATGCAACCTCGAATGATTTAATAGGAGAGTCCAACTTATCTTGTAGTTCGTAATTTAAATTCATAACAATCATCCCCTTTATTATTCAATCCTAAGGTTCTTGATAGTCATCATAGCAGGCGCAGTAACATTCTTTCTGTGGAGAACAAATTTGATTTCCGGAACATCCTCCCAAAATGAAAGCTGCTCACAAAACTGAATTAACGGGATTTTGAATCCCTTCTCATCATCATTAAGGCAAATCTCATGTCTGATATCCACATTATTAAGCCGAAGTTCAATGTCAACACATGTGATTCCGTGATCAGCATACACTTCAAAGCACAAATTCCTTTTATTTATGAAGTGGCTAGTAAAATTCTTTTGACCATTGAAGAACACAACACTTGCCAACTTGCTATCGGTTTGAGAGAAGTCAACAGATATTGTAACAGAGTTTGCACTCGACTCTTTCTTTATTATTTTGCAACCGTCGTTCTCTTGATCATCAATACAATAACTTCTCGAAAACAGCATATTGAAAACTCTTGAATTATCAATAGTGGCATTCAGAAAGCTATCTCTCGCCAATTCCCAAACGTTCTGATTGATTGTAATACCAAATAAAGAAGAAAGCGTTTCTTTGAACTCATTGAGCGATACTTTTGACATCGCATCACAAGTTCCAAGCTTTATGCCCACCTTGTTTTTATTCACAACACCACGCATATCAGAAAAGTCAAAATCAGCTAAAAGAAAATTCAGGCTATCAGCTTTTCTGACCCATGCTGCACCCATTTCATTCAAACATACAGGGCTTGAATAGTAATTATCTGAGAGGAAAAACAGCACGAAAATCTCATCATTGAGTGCCTTATTCAAGTAATCAAAAATATCCTCGCCGTTTGGAATTTTGGTCGATGGTACGGATGTGCATATCATATCTTCACTTTTGAGGCCAATTGTGAGCATAAAATTCACGAACGCTGTAACGACTTTAGCATCTTGGCTTGAGTGGCTTATAAACAATTTTGTTTTCCCCATAGTTTACTTCTCCCGTCGTTTAAGATTACGGTTAGACTCATTTCGAAGGTTTACTTCTTCATTATACATATTATACACATTTTTTCTTATTTTGTCAAGCGAAACGCACGAATTTATAACAATTATTTCTCCTTCAGACTCTCTCCAAACCCTTTCACAATCGGATCAAGGAAATATTCCATCACAGTCCGTTTATCCGTCTTAATTTCCACACTCCCTGAAAGACCAGACATTACCTTGACGTTCGGGTTTGTATTATCAACATCCAACTTCACGAGATAAACACTGCCTAATTGTTCACTATTAAACGAGCTGGGGCTGATATATTTGACCGTTCCCTTTACAGTTCCATATTTGTTATATGGATAGGCCTCAAGCTTTATCTCCGCTTCCATGCCGACCTCAATATCAGCAATATCCATATTCTTGACATAACAAACCATTTCTATAGGAGAGTCTGCCGGAACTATAGTAATAATCTGCTGTGCTGATGTGACAGTTTCTCCGATGTTGTTTACTGCAATGCTATTGATATAGCCATTTACCGGTGCAGTTATTTTTTGATACTCAAGAGAGAGCTGATACTTTTCAAGTTCAGATTCCGCTTGCTTCAGCTTACTATTGATATCAGAAATATTGGAGTTGATCTGCTCACTGTAAGAGGTCTGAGCATTAAGAATATTCATTTCCGCTTGCAGATATTCATTCTCTGCTTGTTTCAGCACAAGTTCCTGTGCGTTAAATTCCGCCATAGAAATTGCGGGATTTGTATTATAGTCGTCGTATTTGATCTGTGCGATATCACGAGTAAGACCAGCATTTTCTTTTGTACTTTCAAGAATGCTTAGATTATTCTGATAAGCCTTGTCATTGTCAATGATAGTCAGGATGTATGGCTGAAGATTTGGGCTATACTTTGCAATATCGACAGCCGAAACATCCTCATCGTTTTTTATCATGGTGTAAATTTCTTTTTGTGCTTCCAGAATCTCTTTCTGGTTATTAAGCGATTCTACATCTATGTCTATGCTTTGCGTATCAAGCTCAATCAAAACATCGCCGGCTTTCACATATGTACCTTCTTCAACATTGATTGCTTTCACAGTTCCGCTGGCATAAGTGTTAAGTGAGCTGATATTCCCTACAGGCTGCATCGTTCCGCTTGAAGTAACAACAATATCTACTTCGGACAGGCACGCCCACACAATCGCTGCAATCAGGAGCGTAAAAACTCCGAGGATAATCACTGTTCCGGCTTTATGTGCCGGCCGTTCTATAATCTCCAGCATTGACGGCATGAAGTCATATTTCAGCTCTTTATCACGTTTACTGCTATGTTTGAGAATATAGTCTTTCTGTGCCTTATCCATCGACCTCACCCCTTTGCTGCTGATTGTAAAGATATGCGTAAAGACCTTTCATTGCCATGAGTTTTTCATGAGTATCGTACTCCACAAGGTCACCCTTATCAATAACCATAATCTTCTGTGCGTCTTTCAGCGTGGAAAGTCTGTGGGCAATTATGATAACTGTTCTGTTCTTGCAGATTTCTTTCAGATTGTTCTGAATAATACTTTCAGACTCATAATCCAATGCCGATGTCGCCTCGTCAAAGATAAGTATTCTCGGATCATTGAGAATCGCTCTTGCAATAGCCAATCTCTGTTTCTGACCACCGGAAAGTCCCATGCCTTTCTCACCAATAATCGTGTCATAGCCGTTAGGAAGTTCCAATATAAAATCATGAGCACCGGCAATCTTGGCACATTCTATAATCCTATCCATTGTTGCAATTGGAGAATGAATTGAAATGTTCTCAGCAACTGTGCCGTTAAACATGAAATTTTCCTGCAATACAACACCGATCTGCTTTCTGAGCATTGCGGGATTCACAAGGGAAATATCCATGCCGTCAACAGATATTTTTCCAGCTTCCGGGATATATAATCTTTGGATCAATTTTGAAATTGTACTCTTACCCGATCCGCTTCGTCCAACAACACCTACGACCATGCCGGCTGGTATCTCAAACGACATTCCTTTGATGACTTCGCCGCCCTGTGGGTTATAGCGGAAATGCACCTGATCAAAGACGATTTTCCCCTGAATTCTGGGCATAGAAGTCTGATTTGCATTCAGAATTGGTTCTGGAGCAGTATTAAAAATATCTCCGATACGCTTTACCGAAAGAGATGCCTGCTGATATTCCTGCCAAAGCTGTACTAAACGTAACACAGGTCCGCTGACCCTGCCGGAAAGCATTCGGAACGCCACAAGCTGACCAACAGTAAAATTTCCATCCATGACTGCTTTTGCACCGAAAAACAGAATCAGCAGATCAAATACTTTTTGAATGAATTGTCCTGTTGTACCGGCTGTTGCAGATACCATAGAAGTTTTGTAGCTTGCTTTGACATAATCCGCCTGTAAATCCCCCCACTTCTTCTCGAATTTTGGCTCTAAAGCGTAGGACTTTACTGTCTGAACGCCGGTTATCGACTCAACAAGAAATGACTGCGTATTTGCTCCCGTTTCAAACTTTTCATCCAGCCTTTTCTTGAATAATGGTGTCACAATTGCCGATAAAATTACATAAACGGGAATTGAACATATTACTATCAGTGTCAGCATTTTACTATAACAAAAAAGAACAACAATGTAAACAATAATGAAAATCAAATCTATCATGGATGACAGCGGAGTTCCCGTCAGAAAGCTCCGTATGCTGTCCAGCTCACGGACTCTCGCTACAGTTTCACCCACACGCCTTGATTCAAAGTATTTCAGCGGCAGTGCAAACAGATGCTTGAACAGCTTGAAACTGAGCATCACATCTATGCGGTTCGTGGTATGTGTAAACACATAGTTCTTAGCAAGTCCAAGTATTAGTTCATAGATATATACGATTGCAATTCCTATTGTGAGTACATTCAATGTAGAAATGCTGCGATGCACCAACACCTTATCAACAACCACCTGTGTCATAACAGGTGTGAGAATGCCTAAAATCTGAATCGTAAAAACAGCGATAAGAACCTGAATAAACTCTTTTTTGAATTTTAGAATTGTAGGGATGAACCATTTAAAGCTGAAGACTGCTTCACGATCAATTACGCCTTTTTTATTTATAATGATAGCCGTTCCATCCCAGGTTTTCGCAAGTTCTTCACGGGTGATGACTTCCGGGGCAGGTTTATCTGCATGGAGTATCATGAACTTGTCATCCTGCGATTTGGCAATAATAAAGAATTCATCGTCAGTGCCTTTTGCGATAATAGGTGAGTTAACATCCTTCAACTTCTTTATTTTCAGGGTGCACAGTTTCGCTTTCATTTTTAAGGCTTTTGCTGACTGGATAATCTCTAATTCACCTGTTTTTTGCTCTGGATCAAGGACAGAAAGATTCTCCGCTTGTTCTTTTGTTATTGGGATTCCATAAAACTTCATAACGATCATAAAACAGGACAATCCGCTG
>OIYT01002492.1_pt1 | contig 11144 bp, 13 predicted proteins | sample 1588201 | NCBI WGS metagenome assembly OIYT01 (sample SAMN03283260) | human gut metagenome | biome: human-associated habitat; material: feces | host: Homo sapiens | place: USA | collected 2013
AAGTCCGGCAGGGATAAACGCTGAAGGCATCTAAGCGTGAAGCCCCCCTCAAGATAAGATATCCCATCTTCGGAGTAAGACCCCTTGAAGACTACAAGGTTGATAGGCTTCAGGTGTAAGTGTGGTAACGCACTCAGCTGAGAAGTACTAATAGGTCGAGGACTTATCCTTAGAGGTTTCTAAGAGATAAGCTTTAGAAGATACCTCTTTCTGTGTGAAATTCTGAAGGTACAGAATAAAAAGTACCGGGAAAATTTAACGCTGCAGCAGGTGTTAAATTTTTTCTGTATATAGGGGATTGGTCAAATGGTATGATAGGAGTCTCCAAAACTTTTGGTGGGAGTTCGATTCTCTCATCCCCTGTTTGTTAGACGTCAGAAACCTTGAATTTATAGGGCTTCTGGCGTTTTTTATTTATATAAGAAAAGTTGACTTAGCCGTACGGCTTATTGTATAATCAGAACTATACAAAATTAGCCGTACGGCTTATTTGCAAAGCGTAGATATATAATTTAGCCGTACGGCCATATGATGCGTATGAAGTTATGTGTTGATAATTTGATATAGAAAGACGAGGAATATGTATGAAAATAATAGATTCAAAATCTTTGGGTGAGGCGATCAGAATAAGAAGAAAAGAACTGAAATATACTCAGGCTTATATAGCAGAATTTACAGGATTTAGTGTAAGTTTTATTTCTGATTTGGAAAGAGGTAAGGCTACAGCAGAAATTGGAAAGGCAATTACAATTATCAATTTACTGGGAATGGATATTCTCGTAGAAAAGAGAGGTTAGAATATGAGAAATTTGGGGGTTTGGATAGAGATTGGTGGATTGCAGACATATGTAGGCCGTATAATTGGAGAAAATGAAGAAGATGCTAGATTTTCATATGCAGGAGAGTATTTATCTGGTAACATGGCCAGACCGATATCAATACATTTGCCATTATCTGAAAACGCATTTTCCGTTGATGATACAAGAAATTTTTTTGAAGGTTTGTTACCTGAGGGCTTTACCAGAAGATGTGTGGCTGGGTTATTGCATACAGACGCAAATAATTATCTGTCATTATTAGCCGGGTTAGGTAATGAGTGTCTGGGAGCAATAAAAATTACAGATGAGAATAACGAAGTAGTAAATGCAGATTATCAGAAATTGACAATTGATGAGGTTAGTCAGTTGGCAAGAGAAGGAGCAATGGAGACTGCGGAGTTAGTCACAAAGTCACATTTGTCACTTACAGGAGCATCTGGAAAGGTTGGGTTATATTATGATGAAAATAATAAAGATTGGTATTTGCCCAAAGGGTCAGCGCCAAGTACACATATAGTAAAGCAGAGTCATGTAAGGCTTGACGGAATAGTTACAAATGAGCAGTTGTGTATGATGACGGCAGGAAATATGGGAATAGAGATTCCTGAAAGTTTTATAGTCAATGTCGGAGATGGCAGAGATGAGGAAGTTTTGCTAGCAACTAAAAGATATGATCGTGCAATAAAGGACGGATTAAAAAAAATCAATGGGTTAAGTGTTCCGTACAGGTTACATCAGGAAGATTTCTCTCAAGCGATGGGAATTTCGGCGCATAACAAATATGAGAGTGATAATGCCGGATATTTAAAAATGATGTTTGAGATCATAAGACAGAAATCGTTCAACCCGATAGCAGATCAATTGAAAATGTGGGATATATGTATATTCAATTACCTAATAGGCAATACAGATAATCATATCAAAAATGTTTCATTGCTTTATGATGAAGAGTTGAAAACAGTACGCTTGGCACCGGCATATGACATATTGAGTACGGTAATATATACAAGCAGTACCAGAGATATGGCATTTAGTATTGGGAATGAGTATGATATTAAAAAGATCACCAGAGATTCATTTAGAAGAGAAGCGGCTAACATTGGACTAGGAGAGCAAATGGCTATGAAGCGGTTTGATTATTTGGCAAATGCTTTTCCGGATGCGCTGAATAAAGCATGTGATGAATTACTGGGCAAGGGATTTAACAAGGCGATTGATATTTATGAGAGAATTAGGGACAAGAGGAGAGAGTTTATTTCATAAGAAATACAAGATCAATGACTAATGCTTGGACTATGCAAGAAGGGACAGAACGTTTTAGTAAAATACGACAAAAACATAATAAGGATTTTGTTATGGGTTATGCGTTTAACCTTTGTAAAAATCAGATTTTGATTGTACCATGTAATTATAAATTCAGGTAAAGAGGGTATGGATATGATACATAACAGGGTTAGGATTGTGGATGTCGCAGATGCACTAGGACTTAGTACCGCAACTGTCTCAAAAGTGATTCATGGAAATACAGAAAAGATTTCAGATGAAACAGTAAAACGTGTTCAGCAGGAGCTTGAAAGGACAGGATATATCCCGAATATGGCAGGCATTCTGCTTGCGAGAAACAACTCAAGAATCATCGGAGTGGTGGTGAATGACCATGTGAAGTATGAGGGGAGGGTTTTAGAAGATGGATTCGTGATGGCATCACTGAATGTCTGCTCGCGGCATATGTATTTAAATGGGGAATTATAGGTGTGTACACATTGCTCACTACGGAAGAGATATTCAGATTAGTCATATCGCTGGCTATTTTTAAAAAGCGCAAATGGATGATCAGTTTGTCATAGCGTTATGCTATGATAAATAACAAAGCGGGTGTAGTATGCTCCGCGGTAAATTCTTATTTTCTGTGCGAAGGAGAATATATATTGAGAGTTATATCTAAAGATGAAGCAATCATTTTATGGGAAAAATTAAATAATGAATTTAAGTTTAAGCCGGGAACAGACATCACTGGCGAATGGATTATAATACCAGGCGATACAAAAAAGTATCATAAAGCGACCCCCTGGAGTGAAAAACAAGAGAAAATAATCAATTCTATTTTGAAGGAACTAGGACTGGAAAAAATGTATGCCTTAGACTGGAATCATGATTGTTTTGAATTCTCACCAATGGAAGATATTTCAATGAATTATAACTATTATGATCCTGATAGACAATGTCAAGTGTATTTTCCAACATATTATCCAGATGGAGATTATTATTTTTTTATTGATAGCACATGGAATTGTGGAATCTTCGGTCATCCCTGGCGAAATGAAATTATAGTAACGGGAAAAGAATTGATTAAAAGGTTTGAAAAAAACAAGGGAAGATTAGGACTTTAATGATATGGAATTAAGACTATTACGCTATTTTCTGACAGTAGCAAAGGAACAGAGCTTTACAAAAGCAGCAGAACAATTGCATATTACTCAGCCAAAAAAGAGTTTATAAAAAAGGAAGATCTCATAGGAAAAACATTGATCCTGCCCGAAAGAGAAAATGTTCAAAGTGAACTCGCCAATTGGTTTGGAAAAGACTTTTCGAAACTGCAGATTGCTTTTACGAGTAATCCTGGAACCAATGCCGGAGTCATGGCAGCAAATGGATTGGGGTATCCGATATCAATCGAAGGTGCTGCAAAGTATTGAAGAGATGACATTCTTGTACAACGAAAAATTTTTCCTGAAATTACGATAAGTACTGTGATTGTCTGGAGACGAAACATTCCATATTCCCTGGCGGTCAGTAAGATGATAGAAGAAATAAATGCTTTTCAGGCATAGGAGAGAATTTAATTGACAAGACTCTTGAATTTGTATCTAGGTGGTAGGGGATGAAATACCAGTTATTGACAAAAAGTTGTAAATGATCTAATATAGCAACAATTAAAAAGCGCTTGTCTCGGCATGTAAGAAGACTATAGATTTTGCTGTTTCTGAACACAACAGTTTTATCTATAGTCTTTTTATTTGGCTATAGGAGGTTGTATGAGTAAAAGAGAGTGGATAAAGAAGATAGCTGTTATAATAATTGGTTCAGTCATTGCCGCATATGGTATAACCCTGGCATTGTATGCCGGATTTGGTGGTGCGACGCTTGCGGTATTATGGCAGGGAATATCCGGTACGTTTCATGTGAGTATCGGGGCAGCGTCGTTTATCGTGGCGGTGATTATGATCTTGTTTGTTCTCATATATGACAGATCGCAGATACATATAGGAACGATACTTTACCAGATCGTTTACAGCTTGTGTGTTGATCTGTTTGCGCAAATGCATGTCTACAGCAAATACATGTGGCTCAATATGTTGATCATGCTCGTCGGAATTGTGTTGTTTGCGGTGGGAACAGGGCTGTATGCGGCAGCAGACCTTGGGCGTGGTTCATATGAGGCCGTGACATTTGCGCTTGCTGAGAAGAATCACTGGCAGGTGAAGAAAGTCAGAATGATACTTGATGCGGCCATGGTTGTGATAGGTGTGATTCTTGGGGGAAAGTTTGGTGTGTGTACGGTTGTTACTGTGATTGTATCGGGGCCGATAATTCAGTTTACTGTTGGGAGAGCAAAGAGAATCATAAAACTATAAATTCTCTTTCCTATATTCATTCGGCGTAATCCCATAGTGCCTGTGAAACAACTCACAGAAATAGCTCGTACCGGAAAATCCACAGGCGTATGCCACATCAGTCACGGACATAGAAGAGTTTCTAAGCATAGCACATCCCTTTTCAAGGCGATAGTTGTTCAGGTACTGCATGGGTGATACCGACAGGTATCTCTGGAAAAGAGATGTGCATTTTGTTTTGCAGCAGTTTCCGGCGCTGGAGATATCTTTGAGCAGCAGTTTGCCCGGATAATTCTTCTGGATGAATCCGATCATGGCAGTGAGAGACAGGAGGTCATCTGAATTTCCCACATTCTTATTCTGTGTATCCATGTTCTCTGACAGCAGCTCCATGATATGGGCAAATTTTTCGATGACGGAGAATGGTCTTAATACGTCATGGCTGGTACCGTAAATTGCCTGTATATCCCCAAGAATCATGTTCTGCCATAAAATGGCGGGAGTAAGCTTCTGGTAAGGATATCCGGTATTGCCGGTGAGCGGCTCCAGATAGTTCTTGGTAAAATAATCATTTGCGGACAGGAGGGATAGAGACATTCTCAGGCAGATAAAATGGCAGTCTGCATGTGAATCTGAATATCCATAGTGCAGACATCTGCTGTTGACAAAGACACCTTCACCAGTCTGCATGTCAATGCTCTGGCCATTTATGTCATAGGTCATCTGTCCATCCATCATCATAATAAACTCAACGTCGTCATGCCAGTGGCTGACACCTCTGTAGTCGGGATAGAGGGATAGCTGTTCCATCCTTATGTAGGCTGGAAATTCTGGTGTGTTGTAAGTTACATTTTCTGACAGATCTGAGTTAATTTTCATACTTTTACATGTATCCATAAAAACCTCTTTTAAATGTATGTGATATTTCAAATGTGGTTCGTGTGTTGATCGTTATTACACGATATTATCTTAACCCACATTATGAACGATTGTTATATATTTATGTCGAATAATGATATAAAAATGGATTAAAATGCTTTATTTTTATATTAGATCGAATGGCTGATATCCGCTTCGACATTCATTTTTGAGAGGAATACGATATGGATAAGAAATTTAGAGGTAAGCTGCTGAGGCTTGCTTTGCCGATAGCTTTTCAGCAGTTTCTGCTGGCGCTGGTGAGTGCCTGTGATGCGGTCATGCTTGGCGGTCTGAATCAGGATTCGCTGTCCGCAGTGTCACTGGCATCGCAGATAACATTTGTATATAATCTTATTCTCACTGCATTGCTGATCGGAGAAAATATGTTTGTTGCGCAGTATTACGGCAAGAGAGATTTTCAGGGCGTCAGGACATCGACCGGACTGGTGATGAGATATGTAATGATCACGGCGTTTTGTTTCATGCTTGCAACGCTCATTATGCCGGGGCAGCTCATGAGACTGTTTACGGGTGATAAGGTTCTGATCGCATACGGCAGCAGATATCTGAGATATGTGGGCGTGTCATATGTGTTTTCCGGAATACTTCAGGTGCTGCAGGGTATCATGAAGAACTGCGGACATGTGGGAAGAAGCACGCTGCTGAGCGTGATGGTAGTTGGAATAAATGTGGTGCTCAACGCATTGCTTATATACGGACTTGCAGGATTTCCTAAGATGGAGATCGCAGGAGCGGCACTTGCCACTGTGCTTGCAAATGGAATAGGACTCGGTGTTGCATTTGGCATGCTGGTGCAGGAGAGAGAACTCAGGATAAGGATGTCTGATATGCTATGCCGGAACAGAGAGATAATAAAAAAGTTCTGGAAGCATGTGTGCCCGGTACTCTTTAATGAGCTTGCCTGGGGCGTGGGATTTACCATGTACTCGATCATACTTGGACACATGGGAGGAGATGCGGTGGCAGCCAACTCCATAGCGAACATAACTAAGAATATTCTGATATGTATATGTTCAGGATTTGGATACGCGGGAAGTATCGTTGTGGGCAATCTCCTCGGGGATGGAAGATTTAAGGAGGCAAAGAAAAGTGGAAATGTTCTTTGCAGGATATCTATCATAGCGGGTGTGATAACAGGGGCATGCATCCTGGTGCTTATTCCGGTGATACTGCATTTTGCTAACCTGACAGACACCGCACACGGCTATCTTGGGTGGATGCTTGCCATGTCGAGTTATTATGTGATAGGAAAGTCGATCAATTCGATGATTGTTGCGGGAATATTTCCGGCGGGTGGAGACACACGTTTTGGACTCAGGTGCGATGTCATCACCATGTGGTGCTTTGCAGTCCCGCTTGGATTTGTCGCAGCATTTGTGTTGAAGCTGCCTGTGCTTGCGGTATATTTTACGCTGAACCTTGATGAGATAGTGAAATTGCCAGCGGTATTTTCACATTATAAGAAATACAAATGGATAAATAATCTAACAGAGAAGGAGAACTGAAAAATGAGTATGGACATGAGAAAGAGAAGAAACATGCAGATGGCGTATATATCAGATGAGGCAGTCATGGAGGAGCAGGCAGAGTGCAGAAAGATATTGCAGAAGCTGAACTTCATGGATCGTTCGGATTTCGATGGCATATCAGAGGTCGTAAAGGAGCTGTTCGGCAAGTCTGATGGAGCCTGTGTCAACCCGCCATTTTACTGCGATTACGGTTCACACATAGAGGTGGGCAAGAACTTCTTTGCAAATTACAACTGTACGATTCTTGACGTTGCAAAGGTGACCATAGGTGACAATTGTTTCATGGCGCCAAATGTAGCGATATACACAGCAGGTCATCCGATATATCCTGATGTGCGCAGTGCTATGTGGGAGTATGGCAAGGAAGTGACCTTTGGGGACAACGTGTGGATAGGCGGCAATACTGTGATCTGCCCTGGCGTGCATATTGGAAGTAACGTTATAATCGGTGCGGGAAGTGTTGTTACAAAGGATATCCCTGATTGGGCAGTTGCAGCGGGAAATCCATGTAAGGTGCTTCGCATGATCACAGAGGATGACAAGAGAAGACTTTTCCGCGATGAGGAGATAGACGATGAAGCCTGGGCTGAGATCTGCCAGAAGCTGGGCTGGTAATATTTAATGAAACTATCTTCGTATTGATTTTATAATATTGCGTATAAGTGGATAGAAAACCTTCCTCCACTTATATAAAGCCGGTTCTGTGTGCTTGGACCGGCTTTCTTTGTATGTTTGTGACCTATCCTGTTGCGAAAGATACAGGACGCTGGCAGGCAGCGAAAAACTTTGCTCCAATGCCGAACGTAAGGGTCGGTCTCGTTGTTCGGACAACAGAAAAATCAGTCACTAGAGGGTGGGAGTATTACTGAGGCAATACACCATCCTCTTAAATTTGTGCTGTTCATCATACTTAATATAACTTATGAATTTGTCTGATTGAATTTAAAATAATTAGTGCTAAAATGAAACTGGTTAGGAAAAACTAACTAGATGAGTATACAGACGAAAGGTGGTTATATTTGTGATGAGCATTTTACTGAGTATAGGTCTTGTTGTTTACATAATATTACTTATAATAAGCTGTAAGAATAAGGGTAATAAGAAGATACAGATTGCAACGCAGTTGGTTCAGGGCGCACTATGGACTCTGCTTGCGGTGGACAACTGGCAGAATGGACACTTGATTACACTGATCGTATATGTGGTGATCATTGTACTTTCATTTGCAGGGGCCGTGCATTTGGTTGTTAAGAAGTAGGAGAGACTCAGATTAATATTGATTTGAGGTTGTGTCAGAGGAGATGATGTGGTTATGTCATATGAAGAATATAAAAACATGAATGTTCGTATAGAACTGCTAGAAATTCTGGCTGAGGCAGAAGATGATGTGAGAAATGTCAGGGTTGCCCCTGCATCCGAGACATTGGGCGATTTGAGAAAAATGCTTCAAGAGGGGTGATCTGTTTTAAAAGTCTGCTCAGGCGGTTGGCGGTGCTGTTGGTCACAATCCAATATCAATCGTCATCCCGTGTCACAGAGTAGTCGGTACAAATGGAAGTCTGACCGGTTATGCAGGTGGAATAGACAAGAAGATCAAACTGCTGGAGATAGAGAAAACAGATATGAAAGATTTATTCAGACCTAAGAAAGGAGCAGATCAGTTTATGCCGCACACCCTGCAGACCTCATGAACCCAGCGATCGGCGTCAAGCAGTAGTTCTTCGTGCTGCAGATCAAATTCACAGATATCCGGATCGGCGAAACACTTCCTGTAACGCTCAAGATATTTCTCACCCATTTTCTTGGCGTAGAATACGTGGATAGTCGTTCCGGGTACGTTTATGTGTTCTCCAACGCTTGTGTACAGGTCGGTGCAGAACTGATTCTTCATGGACTCCTTGGATATGAATGAAAAGTCTATTCTACTTCCTTTGCCCATGATCTCCATGAATTTCTTCATATATTCAGAACTGTCATTTCCTTCGTTCATTTTCTTTTCAAATACTTTTTTCAGAATACCGCTTTCCTTGCCGGTGATAAAAGGATAGAACATAGGCATCATGATGGCTGTCTCAAGCTTTGCCAGCCACTTTGGCGCCTGATCCATGTCGCTTGAACCTATGATTCCATGATCTATATTTATATTCTGACGCCCGATCAGGAGAGAGACAAATGAACCTCCGAGGGAACAGCCGTATGCTGCAAACAGCTTTCCGTCAAGCTTATCCTTGATGTAGTTCTCAACCTTCAGAACTTCGTCAAGCTCTGAAATAAATGTAGAATTCTCCGTATCGTCAAATCCACTATAGCTGACAACCAGAGTATGAAAGTGCTCCTGAAGCCCATCAAGTGCGTTAGACATACCTAACTAATGCAGATACTAGCACTGGCGAAAGCGACTGTCAATGTAAGTTCCTAATTGTCCCATATCTCCGGAATCAATGCCCTTGTCTTGACTTCAATTAAAACATAACGGTGTTTTTATATGTTGTAGAACAGCATATCAATAAATTTTTTAGCATCTCCGACAAAAAAGGGTATTCTTTGCTGACAAAAGCAAATTCACGATCTAATTCAAGAAGAATTTTTGGGGAATTATCCATGATTGCATCTTTCAATTCTTTTTCATCATACCCTTCTCTGAGATTAAGAAAATGCAAAGAGGAAAGTCAGAGAATGAGAATTATTACTATTTTCTTGACAATAAAATAAAAACAGAATATAATCCTTATTAAGAACTAATCCCAATAACGAGTGGCAACAAGCAGGAGAAATGCCATTCAAAAAAATCTTGATATATTGGTAGAGGAAGGTGCGTAAAGTGCAGTGAGATTTTTGATGCGGATATGGATGAAATTACCGAATTTGCTGGAAAAATTCGTAACATTCATGGAATTGAATTTTTGGATTATGATATTTCATTTAAAGGAATTTGCCCGAAATGCAGGGAGAAAAATAGTAAAGAAAACGGAGGTAAAAGAGATGGCAGTAAACAAATATGCAGGAACACAGACAGAGAAGAATTTACAGGAGGCATTTGCAGGAGAGTCTCAGGCTAGAAATAAGTATACCTATTTTGCTTCTGTAGCGAAAAAGGAAGGCTATGAGCAGATGTCTGCATTATTTTTAAAGACCGCAGATAATGAGAAAGAACATGCAAAGATGTGGTTCAAGGAATTAGCAGGAATTGGTGATACAAAGGAAAATCTGGCAACTGCTGCAGAAGGCGAAAATTATGAGTGGACAGATATGTATGAAGGCTTCGCTAAAACGGCTGAGGAAGAAGGCTTCCCTGAGCTTGCAGCAAAATTCAGGACTGTAGGAGAGATTGAGAAGCACCATGAGGAGAGATATCGTGCACTTCTTAAGAACATTGAGACTGCACAGGTATTTGAAAAGAGTGAGGTTAAGGTATGGGAATGCCGTAATTGTGGACATATTGTGGTAGGAACAAAAGCACCGGAAGTGTGTCCGGTATGTAATCATCCACAGAGCTATTTTGAAGTACATGAAGAAAACTATTAAGGTAAATTGATATAAATATATTATGATAGGATGCAGATTCTATAGGAGTGACTGAAAAAACATGTGATATCCTTGATGACATGGCACAGAATGGTTGTATTGATTCAGATATTTCACATAAGCATATCGATCACATCATGGGAATTATCTGGATGATCCGCATGATCTGCCAGCATATGAGACAGGGGGCATATGCGAAGGACAGCACCTGGTTGTTACACGAAGCCTTTTGTCTGCACGGACAGGCGGATATCTTCCATCCGTATGAGAAGCATCATTCCACGGTGAAGGATGCCTGTGAGCTGGCGGAGCAGCTCCATGTCAAAAATCTGCTTCTCTATCACACAGAAGACAGAAATCTTGCAAAAAGAAAGGAACTGTATACAGAGGAAGGAAAGCGGTATTATCATGGCAATTTGTATGTGCCGGATGATCTGGAAAAAATATCATTATAAGGATGAGAACGGAGGGTGTCTATGAGCCATAGGAAATACAGCCTGCTATATCCGGCAGAGCAGGCGGAATATAAAACACTGAGTCAGACAACCATGCATGATCTGGGATTGGATCAGATCTGTAAAAAACTGTCAGCCAAAGAGGCAGAGCAGAATTATATCTTAAATGTTATGGCACGGATGTATGCAGACCCTGTGGTGACGCAGTACCGCTGTGATATTTTCGAGGACATGATTCATCATAAAGAAATGCGGGAGTCC